>OBXC01000375.1_pt1 | contig 38994 bp, 27 predicted proteins | sample 1538111 | NCBI WGS metagenome assembly OBXC01 (sample SAMEA2580137, study PRJEB22360) | human gut metagenome | biome: human gut; feature: human-associated habitat; material: faeces | place: Denmark | collected 2008/2010
TACATTATATACAAGACCGCCGCCTGCGCCGCCCATCGTATAAGCAGGACGAAGAACTACCGGATATCCAAGCTTCTCCGCAATCGCAAGAGCCTCGTCTACAGAATATGCAACCTCGCTTCGAGCCATCTCTATACCGAGCTGATCCATCGTGTGCTTAAATTCGATTCTGTCTTCTCCTCGCTCGATCGCATCGACCTGTACGCCGATAACTTCTACGTTATATTTCTCCAAAACGCCCGCCTGCGCCAGTTCTGAGCATAAATTAAGACCGGACTGTCCACCGAGATTCGGCAGTAATGCATCAGGTCTTTCTTTTTTTATGATTTGTTCTATTCTGTCAACATTCAAAGGTTCAATATAAGTAACGTCAGCAATCTCCGGATCCGTCATGATTGTCGCCGGGTTTGAATTCACCAATACAATCTCGTATCCTAAATTTCTCAATGCTTTACAAGCCTGTGTTCCTGAATAGTCGAATTCACAAGCCTGTCCGATAATGATCGGGCCGGAGCCGATGATAAGTACCTTGTGGATATCATTTCTTTTTGCCATCTTTCTTCCTCCTGTATTGTCCCATGTTCTCATTTCATTTTCTCAATCGAATATTATACAATAAATTAAGTTTTCCGACAATCCTTAATTTTCACTTTTCTCTCTATATTTTCCTATATTTTTATCCTGTATTCTCATCGGCTTTTCATTTTTTACATTTTTTCCGACTTCCGGCTTTTTAACTTTTCATATTTCTATAAGTTTTCACAGCTTTAACTGTCCGGTTTTTTACATTTTTACAGTTTTTCATCCTACTTCCGCTTTGATTTTTTTACATTTTCACGGTTTACTACTGCTGCAGCCTGCTTAAAACAGAATATCCTATCGTTCCTTTCGGCATATCTACTCCGAAGTTCTCTGCTACAGTCGCCCCTATCACCGCAAACGTCTCTGCTTCCGGAAGCGGACCTCCCGCCTGCATTCTTTTGCTGTATGCAAGGAAAGGAACATACTCTCTCGTATGATCCGTTCCCTTGTATGTCGGATCATTCCCGTGATCTGCGGTCAGGATCAATAGATCATCCTGCGAAAGACATTCCAGCAAAACGCCGAGTTTCTCATCAAACTTTTCGATCTCTTTGCCATACCCTTCTACATTTCTCCGATGCCCCCATAATGCGTCAAAATCAACAAGGTTTACAAAACACAGTCCCGTAAATTCCTCTTTGCACACATCGATCGTCTGTTCCATCCCATGAACGGAACTTTCCGAATGATATGTTTTCGTAATCCCTTCCCCGCAGAAAATGTCATGAATCTTTCCCACGCCGATCACATCATTTCCCGCATCTTTCAGAGCATTTAAAACAGTGGGCGCCGGCGGCTTCAACGCGTAGTCTCTCCGATTGCTCGTCCTTTTAAACTCACCTTTTTTCATTCCGATATACGGTCTTGCGATCACCCTTCCTACGCGCCATTCATCTTTCATCGTGATCCGCCTTGCAGTCTCACAGCACCGATACAGTTCTTCCAGATCGAAAGTCTCTTCATTTCCGCAGATCTGCATAACCGAATCCGCCGACGTATACACGATCATAGATCCTGTACGAATCTCTTCCTCGCCCAGCTCTTCTATAATCTCAGTACCGCTCGCGCTTTTATTTCCGATCACCTTTTTCCCACACTGTTTCTCCAGCTCCTTGATCAATTCTGCCGGAAATCCATGTTCCGTAAAAGTCCGAAACGGCTTTTCCGTTTTAATCCCCATCATCTCCCAGTGTCCGGTCATCGTATCTTTTCCGTTGCTCGCTTCCCGCATCCGCATGAAGCGCCCCTCGGGAGACTCGACGCCTTTCATATCTCCGCCGCACTTTAAGTTCAGAAACCCAAGCCTGCGAAGATTCGGAATATTCAAAGTTTTTGTTTTCTCCAAAATATGTCCGAACGTATCCACGCCTTCATCTGCGAACCGAGCCGCATCCGGCATCGCCCCGATCCCGAGAGAATCAAGAACGATTACAAATATTCTTTTATATGCTCTCATTATCCCATCTCCCTGTACAATACTCTTATATCTTGCCCTTATTCTCAATAAATCAATACTGTATCCACTTTATTCTTATGAACAGTCTCCCCATTTATACCGCAATTTGTAATTACTATACTGATGATAATCCAGATATTTCTCCTTTTGAAGTCTTCCGATAACAATGTAAGGCATCACATTCTGAGTCCGTGCATAACTACAGATTGCTTCAAATGTAAAGTCTCCTTTTTGGATAAAACTTGCATAACTCTCCGGTGACAAAAGTCTATCTCTCGCAAAAAGATCTGCTGCCGTCTCCTTATCCACATCACTCCCGTCATCTATAAATTTAATACTTTTACCTATATCTCCATTTACAATATGTCCCAGTTCATGAAATAAAGAAAACCAAAAAATATCCGCAAACGCTCCCCTTATCGTCAAAACCATTTGATACACCCCATCGCTCCGCCGAAAAATATACCCTTGCACAGGCGCTCCTCTAAAATTTTTCACAACAGAAAAATCTATGCCATATTCTCCCAATACAGTTTTCAAATGATTTTGAAAATCCACATTCTTCTGACACATAACATTTTTTATTTTACCTATCAATTCGTTTATATGCTCTACTTCAAACTTTGTTGAAACATTTTGATTATTCTCCAAAATTTGACACAAACGAATCCATGCCCCCAACACATTTCTATTTACCGATAAGTTTCCGGACATCCGAAATGCTCCCCCGGGAATTATTTCATTTAAATTTACCAAATTACTAATCTGCAGAATTTTACGAAGAGAAAGTATCGAATCATCTTTATTTTCACGACTAGGCATCATGCCTCTTCCTCTAAAGTATTTCACAATTTCTTTTAAGTCTTCCCTCACGATACGCTCTTCTTCCGTAATCGTCTGTAATTCATTTGCTTCCAAAAGTTCCGCCTCATAGTTCGCCTGAAGATTCAGCCAAAAAGACTTTGGTACTCCGATTGCATACTCTAATCCTCTGGCAAAGTTTGCAGATATCCCTTTCTTTCCGGCAATAACATTGCTTACGTAAGCCGGAGAAACGCCTGCACTCGACGCCAGTTCACTCTGTGTGATTCCACGTTCTTCCAAGACGTCTGCAATCGTTTCTCCCGGGTGAATTATTAAATCACGGGATATACCAATTTTCTTTGCTGCCATGATAATCACTCACTCCTTCCACTTCTATTTCCGTACAAATCATAACCGTATCCTGTTCGGCATTCGGCTCGATAATCAATCTTACATTTGCCGCTACATGCAACGAATATCGAATACTTTCGCATCCTTCTAACTGTTCAGGCTTTCCTAATCCCAATTTCAAAAAATCTCCAAAACATTCCGCCGCTTTTAGTCTGTCCATATGCTTTTTTATTGTTTTCACCCACTCAAAAGGCAGTTTTTTTTGCATCTTTTTATAATCTTTAAAGTATTTTTCAACTTTTGCATTCGCATATGTTATTTCCACTCAATACATCACCCTCATATTAACCTTTTGGTTAATTTATTATGTCATGTTTTCTTTTTCTTGTCAATCGTTCCTACAGATACTCCGACCCAAATCCAAACGGCAAAAGTTCTTCCAACCGAAGGATTCTATACTTTTCCCTGCCTGATGCCAATATCACCTTGAACTTCTTCGGATCGCAAAATTCTGCCATAACCTGACGGCACACTCCGCAAGGCGGCGTACATACTGTTTCTAAAATATCTTTTCCACCGATGATGCAAATTGCGCGAAACTTCCTTTCTCCTTCGCTCACCGCCTTAAAAAACGCAGTTCTCTCCGCACAGTTTGTCGGTGAAAACGCAGAATTTTCTATATTGCATCCGGTATAGATCCTGCCGCTTTCAGCCAAAAGAGCTGCGCCTACTTTAAATCCCGAGTAGGGACTGTATGAATACGCCAGTTGTGCAGTCGCTGTCTCAATTAACTTTGCGATCATTCCCTGCGATAATTCCATTTCACAAGTTCCTTCCGCCGGGTTTTCTTCTTCCGTTTTCACGATTTTTACAATGCGGCTCGTTCCGAGTCTGTCTGCCCCAAGCTCCAGAAACTTTTCCGCGTCTTCCATCGAGGAAATGCCGCCCGCCGCTTTCATCTTCACGTTACCGCCGACATGATCCGCAAACAGGCTGATATCGTCAAAAGTCGCGCCTGCTTTTGAAAAACCTGTGGACGTTTTAATATAATCCGCTCCCGAACGAGTGACGATCTCACACATTTTCACTTTTTCTTCATCTGTCAAAAGACATGTTTCTATGATCACTTTAAGAACTTTACTGCCGCACGCATTTTTCAGAATGCGGATTTCTTCTTCGATCTGATCGTATTTTCTGTCTTTCAGCCATCCGATATTGATAACCATATCGATCTCATCCGCTCCGTTTGCGATCGCATCTTTTGTCTCAAATTCCTTTACGGCAGTCGTCTCGTAACCGTTCGGAAAACCGATCACAGTACAAATCGGAACTCTTCCGCCTACATATTCCGCCGCTTGCTTCACATAACTTGGAGGAATACAGACTGACGCCGTATCATATTTCACCGCATCATCACATACCTGACGAATCTCATCCCACACAGCTTCCTGCGACAGCAATGTGTGATCCACATGCCGTAAAATTTCTTTTTCATTCATATCCTTCATTTGACCGTTTATTTCCTCTCTTTATTTTCCGCATTTATTTTCTTTCACTTATTTTTCCCGCTTTTTCCCCTCATTTCTTTTCTCGCGTTTATTTTCTTTCATTTATTTTTCCCGCTTATCTCCCCCATTCATTTTTCCGTTTTTCTTTTCTCCCGCTCTTTTCTTCTCGTTGTCATTTTCTTTATATGCATTCTACTCTTTTTTCCGTTCTTCGGAAATCAATCTGCGGATCGCGTCCACTGCCACCCGGATCGCCATGTCCGTATCGTGCACTACCGGGTTCTCAAGTCCTGCTTTCTCACGTTCCTGATTCGCGATCACAAGAAAACACGAGCCGACCCGCACCCCAAGGCTGCTCGCCACAACAAACAGAGCCGCCGATTCCATTTCCGAGGCAAGACAGCCGAGTTGTTTCCACGCCTCCCACTTATGAAGCAGATCGTAGCCTACCGGCTTTCTCTCCGGTTCATGCTGACCGTAAAACGAATCTTTGCACTGTACAACTCCCGTATGGAACGGATATCCTTTTGATTTAGCAGCTTTCACAAGCGCATTCGTCACTGTCAGATCGGGCACTGCCGGAAATTCGATCGGCGCATACTCCCTGCTCGTTCCTTCCATCCTGATCGCCCCTGTTGACACAACGATATCTCCGCTTTTCACATCTGTCTGCATTCCGCCGCAAGTTCCGATCCTGATAAACGTATCCGCACCGCACCTACAAAGTTCTTCCATTGCAATAGCTGCCGACGGTCCTCCTATTCCCGTAGATGTAACGCTTACCTTCACTTGATCGAGCGTTCCTGTATATGTCACATACTCTCTGTTATCTGCAATCAACACCGGGTTATCTAAATATTGCGCGATCTTCACACATCTTTTCGGATCTCCGGGCATAATGACGTACTTCCCGATTTCCCCTTTTGCAGTTTGTATATGATACTGTCTGTTCGGATCTTCCGAATAATTTTTCATCTGCTGTTCCTCCTCACTTTGCCGGTAAAAACAAAACCGCCGCAAAACAGACAGGCTATTTTAAAAATCCCCCATCTATTTTGCGGCAGTTTGCTCTGCATTTTTTACCTTTTATATAATAGTGAACCGCCCACCGGTTAAATCCAATGGGGTTCCGGTTTCAAGTCAGAAGCTGCCTGACATCTTAATACTCAAACACTGCCACACCATAGGCCGGAAGCGGGTATGCGATCGAATACGCCTGACCGTCGCATTCCTTTTTCACCGGTTTGTAAGTAAGCGGACGTTTTTCCCCTTTTCCTCCGTACTTTTCCTCATCACTGTTCAAAACAAGCTTCAGCGTTTTCCTCGTCGGAACGCCGACTCTGTAATCTTCTCTTTCCACAGGAGTAAAGTTGCAGACGAAAAGCAAATTCTTTTCTTTATTCTTGGAATGTCTTACAAAGCTGTAAATACTTCTGAAAATATCATCCGCATTGATCCACTCAAATCCCGCCGGATCATTGTCCATTTCATAAAGAGCTTTATTGTTTTTATACAAATGAAGCAGATCCCGATACCAGTTCTGAATATCTCTGTGCTCAGGTTCGGCGAGCAGGAACCAATCGATCTCTCTCTTTTCGCTCCATTCTCTAAGCTGTGCAAATTCCTGACCCATGAACAGAAGTTTCTTTCCCGGATGGCCCATCATAAACGCATAGCCTGCTTTTAGGTTGGCAAATTTATCGAACCCGAGTCCCGGCATTTTATTGATCATCGAACACTTCAGATGAACAACTTCGTCATGCGACAACACAAGAATATAATTTTCACTGTATGCATACTGCATCGCAAACGTCATCATATGATGTGCATTTTTACGGAAATACGGATCAAGTTTCATGTACTCCGTAAAATCGTGCATCCATCCCATATTCCATTTCAGGCTGAAACCAAGGCCGTCGTCTTCGGGCGATCCTGTCACCTTCGGCCATGCCGTCGATTCTTCCGCGATCATCACAGCGCCTTTGTTCCGTCCCAGAACAACCGAATTCAAATGTTTAAAGAAATCGATCGCCTCAAGATTCTCGTTGCCTCCGTATTTGTTCGCGACCCACTGTCCGTCCTGTTTTCCGTAATCAAGATAGAGCATCGACGCAACAGCATCCACACGGAGCCCGTCCACATGGAAATGTTCGATCCAGAATAATGCGTTTGCAATCAGGAAGTTGCGCACTTCCGCTTTTCCGTAATCAAATACTTTCGTTCCCCAATCCGGATGTTCTCCGAGTCTGGGATCTGCATACTCGAATGTCGGAGTTCCGTCAAAATCAGCAAGCCCGTGAGCATCTTTCGGAAAATGCGCCGGAACCCAGTCAAGAATCACTCCTATATTGTTTTTATGCAGAAGGTCAACCAGATATGCAAAATCTTCAGGACTTCCGTATCTTGAAGTCGGCGCATAATATCCCGTAACCTGATATCCCCACGAACCGTCAAACGGATGCTCTGCAATGCCCATCAGTTCTACATGAGTGTATCCCATCTCTTTTACATATTTTACGATCGCCTCGGCGAACTCTCTGTATGTGTAGAATCCTTCATCTTCCCTTCCCGGGTGACGCATCCACGAACCCATATGAACTTCATAGATCGACATCGGATTCTTCTTATGATTCCATGTCTTCCGCGCTTTCATCCATGCGTCATCCGTCCATCTTATACGGGAAAGATCCGTAATACGAGACGCCGTTCCCGGACGAAGCTCCGCATAATTTGCAAACGGATCCGCCTTATAAAGAAGCTCGCCTTTCTGCGTCTCAATACAGAACTTATAAAGCTGTCCTTCTTTCGCTTCCGGTACAAACTTCACATAAATACCGAGAGGCTCCTGACGCTCCATTCTGTCTCTTTCCAAATTCCAGTCATTAAATTCCCCGACTACAGACACATTCTTCGCATTCGGCGCCCATACCGCGAAATAAACGCCCTCCGTTTTGTCGTTCACTACTTTATGTGCGCCTAATTTTTTATAGATCTCGTAATGGTTTCCCTGACCAAACAGATAATGATCCAATTCTCCTATCTCATAGGCATGTTCATTCGCTTTCATACTTGCCGCATCCGCCGCAGTGTTTTTCGCCGGACTGTTCGCCCTGTTCCGGCTTGCGCCGCCTGACGCCTTTTTCACCGCACTGCCCGCCATACCGCCGGCTGCATGATTCACGATGCCTTTGCCTGCACTTTTTGCCGCGTTTCTGCCCGCACCTTTTCTCCTTGCCATAAAAGCCCACCTCGCCGTTTCCTCATAATAAAATATCGAAGCGTTTCTGCCCGCTTCCGTGATAGTTTCATTATACTTGATTCCGTCCAAAAAATAAAGAGAAACAGACAGCTCTTTCCCGCCCGTTTCTCTTGTATTTTGTCTATTTATGCACACATTTTAAATTATAGTCTATTATCATGCTTCTTTATATATTAAAATCTTTTTCAGAAAGAATAATACGGTCTGACTCGTCTGTATTTCTTCCGAAAACTTTCCGCATCAATTTCTTCGCGGACGCCTTCTGAGAATGACGGATCGCGTCATCCATAACTTCTTTCACTTCCGCAACCGTCACAAAATGATCTTCTCTCTGCAGAGAATCAATTTTACTATACAGCGCAAGAATTCCCATCTCGTCAATGTGATATCCGTTTTCTTTCGCATACGTCTGACCGAACGTAACAAGCTCATCGTTGATGAAAATCGGCACTTCCAGTCTTGATGTGAATTTTTTCCTGAATTCTCTGTTCGATGACAACAGTCTGTCAAGCGGCTTTCTCTGCTCTTCCAAGACGATCAGCATCTCGCCTGTATCCTGCTCCATCGCTTTATTAAGACGCGCAACTGTCTTTTCATTCATTTTGGACGCTTTCTCAATGATCAGAGCGCCGCCGTAAAGTTTTTCGACAATATCGCTGATCTTCTTCTTATTCAGAGAATCTCCTGTCACGATCGCGACCTTGCCCTGACGGATGTCTCTTTGCTTCTGGATCGCTTTCACGACGTCAACGGCAAGAACCGTTTTTCCGTTGCCTTTATTTCCAATGATAAGCAAGTTGCCCGTTCTCGAAGTCCCTTTTCTGTTCGTACAGTTCTTATCCTGCTCAAGCACATCGACAAGCTGTTCGCTCATTCCGCGCACCGGAACAAAGTAAGAAAACAGTTTCTTCTGTTCCTCTGTAAGTCCGGCTCTCGTTCCGATACCGCTTTGCATCTCAAGGTCATATCTTCCATGTACGACAAAACCGGTATCCATTGACAATGCATCCGAGATCTCATCGAGCGGAAGCGGCGCAGTCTTACCTGTCGCAATCAGCTTCGCAGTCTCTTTACGGCTAAGCGGTGTCGTCGCCGACATAATGTCGATCGGCTCGTCATCATCAGGAATCTCTCTGTCGTCATCCTCTCCCGAATAATCAGGATTTACTGTGAACTCATCCTCAATGTCCTGAATCTCTTCCGCGTCATCTTCCCCGAAGAAATACTCGTCATCTGCGTTTCCTTCCGCCTCTTCGATCACTTCATCCGCTTCTTCGTAGTAATCTTCTTCCGGTTCTTCAATCACTTCTTCTGACTCTTCATAGTAATCTTCTTCCGGCTCTTCGATCACTTCTTCTGATTCTTCATAGTAATCTTCTTCCGGTTCTTCGATCACTTCCTCTGATTCTTCATAGTAATCTTCCTCCGGTTCTTCGATCACTTCTTCTGATTCTTCATAGTAATCTTCTTCCGGCTCTTCGATCACTTCTTCTGATTCTTCGTAGTAATCTTCCTCCGGTTCTTCGATCACTTCCTCTGATTCTTCATAGTAATCTTCTTCCGGCTCTTCGATCACTTCTTCTGCTTCCTCATAGTAGTCTTCTTCAAAGTAATCGTCATCCAAATCTTCCTCGAACTCCTCGTCGAAATCTTCGTCAAAGTCATCATCAAAATCATCGTCGATTCTAAGATCCTCCGCAACCTGACCCATGTTTTCGCTTGGTTCTTCTTTTCTCTTAAGATATACTCCTGTAGGTTCTTTCTTTTCTTCTTCCGGCGGGATAATTCCCTCAATTTCATCAATCATACGTTGAATATCCGGCGGTAAAATCGGTGTTGTTTTCTTATTCGTCTCCATAGTATCCCCTTTTGCTGTATCCCCTGCTGAATCTATAACTTCTTCTTGTTCCGATTCGGATGCTCCTTCTGCATCCGTCCCCTCTTCAACCGGCTCATCCTCTCCTGCATTTTCTTCAAATCCCGAAAGGATATCTTCCAAACTGATCTGACCTGTAATCTGATCGTCCTCTTTTATTTCAGCGGCCGCTTCCGCTTGCGCTGCCTCCTCCGCTTGTGCGGCTTCTTCTGCTTGTGCCGCCTCTTCCGCTCTTGCGGCTTCTTCTGCTTGTGCCGCCTTTTCTGCTCTTGCGGCTTCTTCCGCTTTCGCCTCTTCTTCTGCCTGTAATGCGGCGCGGCGTTTTTCCTCTTTCAAACGACTTACCATGTCTATATCTGCAACCGACTCAATCTCTCCGATCGCCTGCTCCAGATCCGCAAGATCTTCTTCATCCTCGATCTCATCTTTTCTTACCGGACGGAATTTGATCTGGGATGTATTTCCCATATCCTTTTCTTTGCCGAATTCCGACTCCTCTTCATCCTCAAAGTCAAAATCCATCGCTCCTGTTTCCGTCAAATCGAACTCCGACTCTTCTTCGTCTTCAAAATCAAAGTCCATCGCTCCCGTTTCCGTCAAGTCAAACTCCGGCTCTCCTTCATCTTCAAAGTCAAAGTCCATCGCTCCCGTTTCCGTCAAGTCAAACTCCGGCTCTTCTTCATTCTCAAAGTCGAAATCCATCGCTCCCGTTTCCGTTAAATCAAACTCCGGCTCTTCTTCATCTTCAAAGTCAAAGTCCATCGCTCCCGTTTCCGTCAAATCAGATTCCGACTCTTCTTCATCTTCAAAATTAAAATCCATCGGAGCTGTCTCGTCTTGGAAATCATCTGCCGTCAATTCTTCCAACTCCGGATGAAGAAGTTTTCTCAATGCAACGTCTAACGGCATCGTATCGCCCAGTTTCTTTTTAGCAGGCTGCCTTTCTTCTTCCGGCTCTGCGGTTGTCTCCAGCACATCCGGTCCTTTTATTCCTTCCGGTACGCGCTCCTCCGGCTCATCGACTCCTTCTGCTTCGGAAACATCCGTCGGCAGATGTGCGTCTTCTGTCTGCCCGGCATCTTCCGCATCTATCGGCACCTGCTCGTCCTGTTCAACATGATCCTCTGCATCCTCCGCCGGTGAATCCGCTTCTAACGCCTTGATCTCGTCGGCTTCCCACGCTTCCGTATCTACTTCCACCGGGTCGTTCGGCAAAGTGATCTCTCTTACTCCTTCTGAGATCGTTTCCGGCATCATGTCCGGAACAAGTTCCTCCATTCCCTTCGGAACTCGTGCGTTCACCTGCTGTTCGGCAGCGAAATCAGCATCGGCAACTTCGGAGTCGGCAGCCATAAGTTCAGCTCCCGGCAAACCGTTTTCTTCTTCCTCCTGCTCGGATTCATCTGCCTCTGCATAAGAAAAAATATCAGGAATCTCCTCTGTCTCCTCGGACGTCCTTGCATAACGCTTATCGTACTTTTCCTGCTGGGAAGGAGTCAGTGGTTTGTACTGCATCTTCAGTTCCATCGCCTTATAGACATACTGCCCCTCGCTGAACCAAAGAATCAAATCGTCACACTCTTCCAGACATTCTGATGTCATACCGGCTTCCTGATACAGCTTCGCCAGTTCATATGCCCACTCTTCAATATATTCGGATTTCTTATATTCTTCAAGAGCTTCGATCTGCTGCTCGATCGGCGCCCTCTGCGCGCGGAGAATCTTATATCTTAAAATGTACTGATTCGGGTCTTTCGGCGCGATCTGCATAAACTCATCGTAAAAATCGATCGCCTCATCGACATTTCCCGTCTTAAGAGCCAATCCGCACAGACGGCTGATAATCTTACGGCTTTTTCTCCCCCACTGATATGCAATCCTCAATATGTAAAGAAACTTCTGATATTCTCCGGTTTTTTCATAAATTTCACTGACGTTTGACAACATCACTGCATTGCGCACGCGCCTCCAGTCAATTTCATCTGCGATCGCCGCCGCTCTGCTGTACGCGCCGCTCTCCATAAGTTCGAGCATCCGTTCAGTCTTTGATTTATATTCGTATTTATCCACCGCATTCACCTCATTAAAAAATAGTTTTGTACAGGGCAGTGTCTTTCCTTCTATGTTTCTTTACATACTATATCTTTCAATATTTTATCATATGCATTTCGCAATGTCAAAAAAATGCACCCTCAATTAACATTGAAGATGCATTTTTATAATCTATTTAATTTTTTCATATTCTCTTTATTTTTAAATCGGAGGCAAATATTAGATTCTGTTCCTGTAAGACCTCTGCCATTGTTATTTGATCTGCGGTCGATTTATTAAGACCTGCTTATTAAATCTTCCCTCCTTCAATTAACAAATTCGAGTTCATAACAGTATCCTTATCACATATCACTTACGTTCCTTGTTTCCGGTACCACCACACATATTAAACCCGATATGCACGAATGATAATCTACTCAATGTTTCTTTACACATCTTTTGAAATTCTGCTATATGTGGTATCTATATTCAATATGTCTGCAAATGTTAAATCTTTCTGATCTCTATCCGGACTTCCAACTCTCCGATCAATTCTTTCGTTATTTTTATTCCGGATCATCTATCCTTGAGCAAAGGTCTCTTCTCCACAGGAACTTACACTTGCCGTACCACTAACATATTGATGATTCACTGAAATCACGCTGTCCATTGGTCTTTCCCTCCTGCTATCCGTTTATTTTTAATCTAATCGGGCAACTGATATGATGCCTTCTTAGTTAAATATCCTTTTGAGATGCTTTTGTTTTTATTTTGTTGTATCTCTTTTGGATGTCTTTATAATATCACCCGAGTTTTATTTTGTCAATACATTTTTATAAAAAACTTTAAATAATTACATTTTAATTTTATATTGTATGAATTTTCTGATAATATTGCCGTCTCTGCAAAAAAGAATAAGGCGTCCGTTACCGAACGCCCTATTCCATAAAAGCTTAAATGTTTACTGCCTTAATCAAAAGACAAGTTTTCACTATGCTCTTTTTCTTCTAACCGCTACATAAGCAATTACCGACATTCCCGCAAGTACAAGCCACAGAGCTACATGTGCCGTATCTCCTGTCTGTACGCTTCCGCCCTGTGACGGAGTTGACGGAGTCTGCGGATCATTCTTCGGCGGAGTCTGAGTCTTCGTCAAACCTTCTGCCGCTGAATTCAACTGTGCCAAAGCAGCTTTTACCTGATCCGCTGTTGCAGCCTCGTTATCCAAGATTGCCTTAGCAGATTTCAGAGCGTTTTCAAACTTCGCCCAGCTCTCTGCTGTGTAACCGTCGTTCTTCTTATCTTTGTACTTGTCGTAAGCTGCCTGAAGCTCGCTCTTATCAACAGACGGTTTTCCGGAAAGCTTCAATGCTACGCGAGCGTCTCTTAACGCATTAAGCGCTGCGTCTACCGCTGCCTGATCACTGTTGCTGTTGTCTTCCACGATTGCTTTTGCCGCTTTCAGCGCATCTGCATATTCTTTCCAAGAATCTGCTGTATAGTCTGCCTCTTTCAGATCTTTATACTCTTCGATCAAAGCTTTCAATGCATCTGTGTTTCCACGCTGTACAAGTGCTGTAACCGCATCGTTCAACGCTTTTGCTGCTGCATCGATCTCCGTCTGATCTTTGCTGTCTTTCAGTACCTTTTCTGCATCTGAAAGAACTGTTTTCATTGCTTTGTAAGAATCTGTTGTGTACAAGTTCGCATCAGCCGCTTTCGCTGCATCGATTGCTGCTTTTAACGCCTCTTTATTGATCTGCTCTACTTTTACTAATGCTGTATGAGCATCTTCTAACGCTTTCTTCGCTGCGTCTACCGCTGCCTGATCAAGATTGCTGTTGTCTTTCACAACTTTTTCTGCCGCTGTCAACGCATCTGTGTACGCTTTCCAGGAATCTGTTGTGTAGTCTGCCTCTTTCAGACCTTCTGCTTTATATTCTGCGATCAAAGCTTTCAACGCATCTGTGTTTCCACGTTCTACAAGCGCAGCAACCGCATCATTCAAATCTTTTGCTTTCGCATCGATTGCCGCCTGATCCTTACCGTTTGTCAGAAGTTCTTCTGCTTCTGCAAGAACTTTTTCCATTGCTTCGTAAGAAGCTGTTGTATATGCGTTTTTGTCTTTTTCTTTTGCCGCATCAACTGCTGCCTGCAGTTTGCTCTTATCAAGCTGCGGATCTACCGGAGCTTTTACGAGAGCTTCTTTTGCCGCTTTCAATGCGTCTTTCGCCGCATCTACTTCTGCCTGTGTCTTATTGCTGTTGTCTGCCACGATTCCATTTGCAGCTTCAAGAGCTTCTTCGTATTTCACCCATGTCTCATGTGTGTAATCCGCTTCTTTCAGTTCTTTGTACTCTTCGATAAGAGCTTTCAATGCATCTGTGTTTCCGCGTTTTGCCAATGCTGCATGTGCATCTTCTAACACTTTCTTCGCTGCGTTTACCGCCGCCTGATCGCTGTTGCTGTTATCTGTTACGATTGCGTTTGCCGCATTCAGAGCAGTCTCATAAGCGCTCCATGTAGATGTTGTATGATCCTCTGCTTTCAAATTCTCTTTTGTGTACTGATCGATCAAAGCTTTCAGATCTGTTACATCTCCGCGAGCAACAAGTCCTTTCACAGCTTCAGTTAATTCTGCAACCATTGCGTCGATCGCATCTTTTGTACCGTTTACAAGAAGCTGTTTTGCTTCTGCAATTTTAGCTTTTACCGGCTCTGCACTTGTTACTGTACTTGTTTCAACTTTCTTCTCTGCGTCTGCGATTGCAGTTCTCAGAGCGGATGCGTCTACAAGTTTAGCTTCTGCGCCTTCCAGTTTCTTAATCATAGCAGCTACTTCTTCCTGTGTCTGCGCTCCTGTCGCCACAAGATCGTAACCCTCTTTTACAAGCGCTTTGAATGCCGCCGCGCTGTCTGTCGTCGCATTAGACGTATCTACCGCTGACAATTCAGCCAATCTTTCGATCAAAGCTGTAATGTCTACGCCCGGTGTCTCGCCTTCTTCCGGTTTTGTTCCGTATACTTCAAGCTCTACAACGTGGTTTGTTGTTGCTCCACTCGTTGTTCCATGCATATAAACACGAACAAACCGTGCTTTTGTATCTGCCGGCAATGTCCATGTTTTACCTTCTGCCGATTCTTCGTATTCGTCATTAAATTCACTCTGCCCATCTGTATTTAACCCATGAGCATTTGTTTCATCTGCATTGTAAACGATTGTGGCTTTTTTGTTCTTAAATTCTTCTTCTTTTTCTGCTACAGCAACAACTGTATCCTTATAAGTTCTCTTATCTCCCCAATAACGATACAAGGATAATGCATCCACATCACACACAGCGCCTAAGTCAACCTGCATATAAGAAGATTCATCTCTGCCATCTGCTCCAAACTCTGCATAATTGTTTGCATAGTCTGTTTTGTTTCCATCAACAGCCATAGACATCGGTCTGTCATTGCCTTTTTCTGCACTTGTATCATTTGCTGTCCATTTTGCTGTTACGTTTGCATCTTTTGCGATGTTCTTTGCTTCTACTTTTTCTCCGTAGATTGCAAGATCACCGACTGTAATAAATTTGTTTACTTTATCTCCCTGATGATGGTAAGACTCTGTTCCGCTGATACGCACGTATCTTGCTTCCTGTGCCGGGAATGTAATCTCCTCCGGGAAGAATGACAGGTTATTTGTATTTGTAATCTTACTTGAAAGATCAAGACCATTTTCTCCTGTTACCGGAGTCCATGTCTGTCCGTCTTTACTGATCTCTACGATTAATTTCTTAATATTACCTGTACACTGCCAATAATTTGCCTGAGCATTAAAATAACGCGGTGTGTAATCAACCTGATCTAATTTATATGTAGCTCCCAAGTCAACCTTCATCCATGCATTATTGCTATTTACATTACCATCTGTTACTTCCTGACTTGTCCAGAATGTTGTATTATTTCCATCTAATACTTGCTCTTTCTCACCTTCACTTTTACCTGAAACTGTGATCATATCATTTGTAAGTTTAAGTTTCGGAAGTCCTTCCGGCTCTCCGAGATTAGCCACTTCATTATAACCGTATGCGATATCGTATACTGCCGCCGCTGTCACGCCATCTTCTGCTGTGATCGCAGCTTTCTCTACCTTATGGAATCTGTTCTTTTCATTATAAGCAGATCCTTCCAGTGTTCCGTCTACATAAAGTTTTAGCATACCGTTGTTTTCTTTCACACCTACTACTTTGTGCTCTGCTCCGTCGTTAATCATCTTGCTGGAAACTGCTGTCGCACCATTCAGTGTGAAGGATGCTTTTCCTTCTGCTGTTACTTTCAGCTCATACTGGTCGTTCTGTTTTACAAGAGACTTGTTTGTCTCAGCTGTATTTACTGTTGCATATACTGTAAATCCGTTGTTGGAATTCAGTGATTTGTCTGCTTCTGCAAGCTGCCCTGCCTCTGTAACTTTTTCATTTTCAACGATTACGTTGTTTTTGTGATATACAACAGAAGCATCTTCTGTAGCTTTGTTGCCCGACATATCTTTAATATCCTGCGGAGTTACTTTTATTGCCGCTTCGTTTGCCGGAGCTTCTGATAATTCGATATGATATGTTGTATCGTCTGCGCTCTTCTTAATAGAAGAAACTTTTGCGTTTTCTACTTTAAAGAGGTTTCCTGATACTTTCTCATCGAATTTTACTGTAAGTTCTTTCGCACCGTCTGTCATGATTCTGTCGATCTTCGGCGCTGTTGTGTCTTTGTCTGCCGAAACACGTAAGATACGCACTTCGTTCGGTTTCAAGTTCACTGTGTATTCTTGACCATACTTTAATGTACCTGTCTGAGCAGACTTATCGGAAAGAAGATAGCTGTGCTCTAAGTAGTAGTTTAATGTGCCTGCATTTTCTGCAACACCCATTGTACGGTCGAATGTAAACGTAATAGCTTTGTCTGCGCTTGCAGATGGGTTACGAAGTGAGATAATTCCATCTTTTCCATCGAAGCATGAGAATCCGTATGCTTCCGCCTGTGTTTCGTCTGAGTTTCCATCACCTAATTTTGTAATATCCGGTTTTCCGCCGATCATCTTGGAGTTTTTGAGCATATGATAGTTTTCTTCTGCCCACTCAAGGAATTCTCCTGTGATCTCGTATTTTCCGTCTGTCATAATACTGTCAGAGTAGTACAACTCCCAGAACGCTGTACCACGAGTAGACAGCATGTACAGATAGTTCTGGAAATCTTCATCTGTAGCAGTTTTAATCGTCATTTGTGTTCCTTCTTTTCCGTAAACCGGATCATGGTTGTACAGATTCTGAAGCGGGAACTGGAATTGATGATTCTTCAGGAAGTCATAGTAACAAGCGTCACGGTATGTAATCTGCTTGTTCATCTTCGTCGTTCCGAATCCGGCATCTTTCTGATCATATACGCACTGAATCCATACAGAGTTCGCCCACTGTAAATACCACGGACTCGGGTTTACATAACATGTAAGAGAAATCCAGAGATCATCTATGTTCTCTTCTTTAGCGCTCTGACGAACTGCTTCCATAAGATCGATCCATGCTTCCCACAGGTCAGTTACATGATACATCTGATGATAACCGCCTACCATATGATGGTTTGTCGTGCTATATACCGGAACGCCGTCGCCTCCACCTGCATTATTGAAATGATTATACTGGCCACCGTCTGCGAATCCATCCCATTTCCAGTAGTTCACATCATAATCTTTCTGCCATTTAACTGCCATCTCTGTGAACTTCTTCACATATACACGGTCTGCAACGTCAATAGATCCTCCTGCTTGACTTCCATTGCCTGCCTTTTGAATAATACTAGCAATATGATTTTGGAAATTATAACCTCCTCTTGGTCCAACCCATACACCGAAGTTACTTCCGAACTTCTTTACAAGCTCACTTGACGGAGTAAGTTCCTGTGGGAATTTTGTATTAAACGCCCAAAAACCTGTTGTATTCAGTGAAGTTCCCGAACGTCCTGCATCAACAATTCCCGTATCATTATAGTTGTTCCATCCGTCATCCACTACATAAGAATCCAGTGGGCTGACTTCTGCTTTGTTCAACTCACGGTCAATTTCAATAAAAGATTCAAGAATGTTTTTATCATCAATGAGCATCATATTATCGAACCATGAGTTGTACTGTGTACGGAACTCTGACGGAGTTGCGATTGACTTGATATACTCGAAGAAGTCTGCCTGAATAACTTCCTGCTCTGTACTTCTTGCCGCTCCTGCAACTGTCTGCCATGTCACATATTTTCCATCCTTCGTCAACTGGTTGTCTGTCTGCAGTCTCTCGAACGTCTTACCGCTGTAATAGCGCATAAATCCAGTTCCGTCTACGATCTCTGTATCCGCTGCCGGGAATTCACATCCGAAGAACATTCCCTGAATGTAGATCGGCTGTCCGAGGTTCGCTTTGAACTCTTCCATCGCAACAACTCCACCCTTATTTCTCGGGATTGTCCACTGTGCGTCGGACGCTGCCACTTTCAGAGACTCAAGATCGATATAGTCGATCTCAGCTTTTGCCATCTGTTCATCCGGAACATCGATCTCGAGGAATTTACGCATGAAGTGATCTCCTTCATACATTACGATTACTTCGTCGATCGAATACTCTACGTTTTTGTGAGTATACGGTTTGAAAGAAAATGTTACTTTCTTTCCTTTTTTTTGTACTCCGTTGATTTCTGCTGTTGTATCTTCGACTTTCACTGCGTCATTGCCGTCTTTCAGCTCTAAATCGCTTGTCTCAAAAGAGCGTCCTGTATCTTCCGGCGCTTTGTCCGCATGGAGATTGAACTCTGCTCCACCTGCAAACGTCTTTCCATTTTTAGCAGACGTTGCCACAAGCTTGATCTGCTTTGCAGTACATTCTTCTTTCAGATTTACATAAATCGGACTTACACCGTTATATGTAAAATCACCCTCTGCGATAGGCTCGCCCCACTTATCGGAATCATAATCAAGTTTACTTTCTTCTGTTGATGCATACAGCTTGTATCCCTTGATGTTTCCGTTTGTGTCCTCGCCTTCCTGTCTCGGTGTGTAGGAGAATGACTGAAACTTTACATCTTTTCCGAATGTAATGACTACATTATATGGAAAAGCCTGACCGCCAGACCCCCCCCCCATAATTTGTATGCCATATACTGGAATTATCCCCATCCAGCAAATTTGATGCCGGGCCATCCGACGGTCCTTCTGAATTATGGTAGCTGTCTGCTGTCGCCTCCCAACCACTGCGGTCGATTGCTTCCAACGCAGTCTTTTCTTTCGTTGTCTTAACAACGAATTCTTCACTTCCTTTTTGCGGAGTGAAGGTTGTTCCTTCTCCACCAGTTCTTTTGTTCACAATTTCAGTCGTGGACAATTTTTTGTCCGCTGTTGAAAATGTTCTTTTGATGGCATCGTTTCCGATTGTAACAGTATTGCCTTCCTGTTTTACGGTCACATTGCCATAAGGAACTGCAGTTTCATTTTCTGCCGCTCCGGCAACTGATGTTGTGGAGAAGACGCTCGTCACAACCATAGCTGCTGCGAGCGCTGCACTGAAAAATTTCTTTTTCATAATATTCTCTCCTTTCCCCGTGAAATTGTTATGTTTTTCACAGTCTGCATCTATTTTATGATAACATATTCCCTGTCATTTCGGTACATCCAATATCCTTTTCGTGATATTTACTTAATTTATGTCAATTTAATCAATGTTTTTTTAAGATTTTATCGGTTTTTCTTAAGAATTCTTCTTTTTATTTTCCGCAATTTATTAAGACGACTATAATATCCTGTTTATGTCAGGAAATAAAGGGAATCCTGTAAATAACACTTAAAGGAGTTGCATTATATATGAAGAAACTCATTTATCCGGCAGCGCTTATTCTGCTTTTTATTATATTGACAACGACAATTCTGCCTGCCGACGCCGTCTACGGATCGAATACGGACTGGTTTTCCCAGCATGCCGCTCTTGCGGAAACGATCCGTGACGCCTGCGTGGAACAGCACACGCTTCTTCCCGACTGGATCGATCTCGGAAGCGGAAGCAACGGATATCAGTTTTCTTATTATGGATTTTTAAGACCTGATATTCTGATCGGATGTCTGTTTCCGCAGATTCCTATGGTTTACATCCTGATCAGCTATATGCTTGCACTTTATCTCGCTTCCGTTCTTTTATGTTATATGTGGCTGCAAAGCGAGGATATTTCCCCGTTCTTTTCCTTCATCGGAAGCGTTTTATTTTTGACTGCGGGATGTCTTTTCCATATGCATCGTCAGATCATGTTTGTCAATTATCTGCCGTTTTTGATCCTTGCTTTTTTGTGCGTGAAGAAACGTAAGTTTCGCTTTCTCCCTCTTTGTATGCTTCTGATCTGCCTGCACAGCTTCTATTTTGCGATCGCCGCATTTGCCGCGATCGGCTGGTACTGGCTGCGAACAGAAAAAACATCATTTTGGAAAGATTCGTTTTTCAAAAAATATATTCCTTCCGCCGTTCTTTCCGTATGCATGGCGGCGGCGCTCCTTCTGCCGACAGGACTTGTACTGATGGAGCACAGACGAAGCGGCGGCGGATTTTCTCTTTTGAAAATATTAGAGCTTTTCGGACCGAATATCTCTATGAACGGCATTTTGTTTAACGAATATGGACTGGGGCTTACATTGATCTGCTTTTACACGATACTTGCCGGATTAAATAAAAAAAATCCTGCCAAAAAAGAGTTCTTTCCTGACAGCGTTTTATTTTTATCTTTCGGATTGTTCGGTATCTTTTCTTATATTTTAAACGGAACGCTCTACGCCAGACCGAAGATACTTATTCCGTTTCTGCCGCTGTTCATCCTGCACTGCGTACGTTACTTAAAATCAGTGCACACCGAAACAGACCGCGTTTCATCGTATCCGCTCTATCCGTTTGCCGTAATGCTTCCGCTTGGTCTGCTCTGGTTCAGTCAAGTTCAGTTTCCGTGGATTTTGATCGAACTTGGTATTCTGTTTTTATTTTGCCTGATACAAAGACGGAAACAAAACCTTATTTTGCAAATGTTTAAAAATCCCCGCATTTTTGCCCGGGTAGAATTACTCGTCTATCTGCTCATACTGATCGCCCCGGTCGGTATGTATATTACAACTGCCAGAAAGGAAAACTGGGTAAAGAAAGCAGATGTTTCGGCAAAAGAAACTTACACAAAACTTGCGGAAATTCCGATGGATCCGCTCTATCATTTTGACAGCCTGACCGAACCGCTTGCAAACGGAAACCGCGCCCCAGAAGCGAAAATAACAAGAAGTTCTATGTATTCTTCTGTGACAAACAGCGCTTACTCCGACTTGTATTATGACGTGCTGAATACACCGATCCGAATCAATAACCGGATCGCGCTGCTTACTTCCGATAATCCGTTCATGCTTCATCTTCTTGGCGTTCGGTATATCGAGACAGAAAAAGATCATATTCCCGCCGGGTATACGCCTCTGTATTCTTCGGCAAAAGACACGGTGGTCGCAGAGAATAAACACGTGCTTCCGAATGTTTATTTTACATCGGATACAATCTCTGAAAAAGAGTTTGACCGTTTCAATCAAATCGAACAGTTGGAAGCGATTTCCCGCAAAACCATAATAGAAAACACTTCCACTGATACGGACAGCGACGTTTACCTCCCCGGAAAGTTTATCACTCCTTTTGCCCCGAAACTGTCGGCAGACGGCAAACTTCCCGATAGTTTGACTATCAAAAAGACTGCCGATAAGTATGACATAATCTCAAAATGTCAACAATCGTTGACATTTTATGTTGAAAATACAGGTTTTGGCAACATTTTGTTGCTTTCTTTCCAGGTGGATAATAAAACGATCGATCCTGTTGTCATCGACATTAACAACATACGCAATAAGCTTTCGGGACTATTTGCGCCTTACCCAAACGGAAACAATATGTTTCACTATCAGTTTTCAGCGGACAGCGACTCGGGTATGACAAAACTAAAGGTTACTTTTCCAAAGGGTCATTTCACTGTCAGCAACGTACAGTGGCATTTATGTAATAAACATATTTTCGACGACAAGAACACAATTACAAAAGCGGTCTGTGACAGCAGAACCGAACGCAGCGCCTTCCTTTCAGGCACGACTGTTTTTTCCGGAAGCATCCATGCAGAAAGCAACGGGGTTCTCGCATCTGCGATTCCGCGGCAAAACGGACTTGAGCTTTACATCGACGGCAGACGCACAGATATTATCCGCGTAAATAAAGCTTTTGCAGGAGCACATATCGAAAAGGGGACTCATAAGATCGAATTTCGATTTTCTCCTCCCGGAAAACAAATCGGCTGTATCATCAGCCTGATATCTCTGTTGTGCTATTTAAGTTACCTGATTTTTACATTTGGAGTCTTTACTTCAAGAAAAACACAAAATATTACAACGGCTCACCATAAAAACGCGCTGTAAGAAATTCACTATAATCATTATAAGAAAGAGGGAACTGACTTTGAAACGAATTTACTTAAGCAAAGAACTGCTCACTTACATCATTACCGGAGGAATCACAACCGGAGTTAATTACATGTTATACGGACTTTTTCTATTTTTTCACGTTCCGTATATTGCATCTAACAGTATCGCATGGACAGGCGCGGTTATCGCCGCCTATGTTCTGAACAGAAAATGGGTCTTTCGGTCAAACAGACGGATTCCCGAAGAGTTTTTCTCCTTTGCTGCTCTACGATTTATCACACTGCTCGTCGAAAACGTTCTGCTTTGGCTTGCCGTCGATCAATTATCACTTTCTTTGATCGGCTCAAAATTAATCGTAAGCGTCGTAACCGTGATCGGAAACTATGCGCTCTGCAAATACCGCGTTTTCAAAACTGCCGCTCATGGGCAGGATCAAAATATGATCAGAAAGGAGCTGCTTCCATATGACAATCAAAAATAATCCTGCTGACGATGTGATCAGCATTATCGTTCCGTGTTTTAATGAAGAGAGCGTTCTCCCCGCTTTTTACAGCGCGGTTTCAGACGCCGCATCCTCGATCGAAGGCGCTGTCTGCGAATTTCTTTTTATAGATGACGGAAGTTCTGACCGAACGGCAGAGATCCTTCAGCATTTTACAGAGAAAGACGAGCGTGTCCGTTTTCTTACATTTTCCAGAAACTTCGGAAAAGAAGCCGCCATGTACGCCGGACTTCAAAACGCATCGGGAGACTACTGTGTATTTATGGACGCCGATCTGCAGCATCCGCCCGCTCTGCTTAAAAACATGTATCACGCTGTCAAATACGAAGGATACGACTGCTGTGCAGGACTTAGAGAGGACCGAACCGGAGAAAATCCGATCCGCACGTTCTTATCCCGCTCTTTCTATCACTTGATCGGGAACGCATGTCATCTCGATATGGGAGACGGAAAAGGTGATTTCCGAATGATGAACAGAGCTATGACGGACTCTATTTTGGAACTCAAAGAATACAACCGCTATATGAAAGGGATCTTCTCTTTCGTTGGATTTGATACAAAATGGATTCCGTTTCACAACACTGAGCGCGCCGCAGGAAAAACAAAATGGAATTTCCGCTCGCTGTTCCGCTATGCAATGGACGGAATGTTATCATTTTCTTCCGCCCCCGCTTCCCTGCCCGGCTTCATCGGCATGTTTCTCCTGATCGCCGCCGTTGTCACAGGACTTGTTTCCGTTTTCACCGGACATAAAGCAAACTGGATCCTTCTGCTTGTCTGCCTGATCCTCGCGTTGAACGGCATACAGATGATCTTCCTGTCACTGCTCGGACAATATATGTCGAAAGATTATATGGAAAGCAAGAAACGACCGATCTATATTATAAAAAAGAAAGGGGGGTTTTAACCCCTCCTTTTCTACGACAGCTCTAAGTTTCCTGTATAAAGCTGATAATACGTTCCTTTCTGTGACAGCAACTCATCATGTGTTCCACGTTCGATAATACGTCCGTGTTCCAGTACCATGATCGCATCGCTGTTTCGGATCGTCGAAAGTCTGTGGGCGATTACAAATACTGTACGCCCTTTCATAAGGTTATCCATACCTTTTTGAACGATACTTTCTGTTCTTGTGTCAATAGACGATGTCGCTTCATCCAGGATCAGTACCGGCGGATCGGCAATGGCAGCTCTTGCGATCGCAAGAAGCTGACGCTGTCCTTGAGACAGTTCTTCTCCGTCTCCGCTCAAGCGCGTCTCATAACCTTTCGGAAGCATTCTGATGAATCCGTCTGCATGAGCCAGCTCTGCTGCCTTATAAACTTCCTCATCTGTCGCATCCAGTTTCCCGTAACGAATGTTTTCCATAATCGTTCCTGTAAACAAATGTGTATCTTGAAGAACGATACCAAGCGATCTTCGCAGATCAGCCTTTTTAATCTTGTTTATATTAATATCATCATAACGGATCTTTCCGTCCTGAACATCATAGAAACGATTGATCAGGTTTGTGATCGTTGTCTTTCCCGCTCCCGTCGAACCGACAAAAGCAAGTTTTTGTCCCGGCTTCGCGTACAGAGTCAGATCATGAAGCACCATGTGGTCTTCCGTATATCCGAACGTCATATCATAAAATCTCACGTCGCCTTTCAGCTCCGTATATGTCACTGTGCCGTCTGCCTGATGCGGATGTTTCCATGCCCACATGCCTGTTCTTTCTTTACACTCCGTAAGATTTCCCTGTGCATCCTTCTTTGCGTTTACAAGAGTAACATATCCTTCGTCTACTTCCGGCTCTTCATCCATCATATTAAAAATACGTTCCGCACCTGCAAGAGCCATGATGATTGAGTTAAACTGCTGGGCAATCTGCATAAACGGCTGAGTAAAGCTCTTCGTAAACTGAAGATAAGACGCCATCACGCCAAGCGTAATGTTTCCGATGCCGAGTACCGAAAGCGCGCCGCCCAGTACAGCAGTCAAAACGAACTGTAAGTTTCCCATATTTCCGATAACCGGACCCATGATACTTGCAAACGTATGTGCCTTTGATGAACTGACGAACAGACTTTCATTCAGCTGATCGAATTCTTCTTCCGAAATCCGTTCATGGTTAAATACTTTCACGACCCGCTGTCCCGTCATACGCTCTTCCACAAATCCCGTGATATTTGCCAGATCAAGCTGCTGCCGTACAAAGTATTTTCCGCTGTTTCCTCCGACCATTCTCGCAACAGCCGTCATCACCCCGATCATCACAACGGCGAGAACTGTCAGGATCGGACTTAAAACAAGCATCGCAATAAATGTGACTACGATCGTAAGAGCCGACATAAGCACCTGCGGGATCGACTGATTGATCATCTGACGAAGCGTATCCGTATCGTTTGTATAAAGGCTCATGATCGAACCGTTTGTATTCCGGTCAAAATAACGGATCGGCAGTTTCTGCATATGTTCAAACATCTCGTCGCGGACACGTTTCAGCACGCCCTGCCCGATCACGACCATAAGTCTCGTGTAAATGAAGGAGGCAATTACGCCGCTCAAGAAAATACATGCCAATATACCAAGCGCCTGATACAGTTCTGTGTAATCCGGACTTTTTTGCCCGATCAGCGGGATAATATAATCATCCAGCAGAAACTTCAGCGACAATGAGACCGAGATCGTCGCAATCGAACTGACAAGAATACAGATCAGTACGATAATAAACTGTACTTTATATGTTTTCGTCACATATCCGAGTAGACGTTTTGCTGTTTTTAATGTATTTTTATTCAACGACGGTTTTGTCGGTTTCTTTTCTTTACTCACTGTCCTTTCCTCCTTTCATCTGTGATTCATATACTTCCCTGTAAATCGCATTCGTTTTCAGCAATTCCTCCGATGTTCCGATTCCGCTGATCTCTCCTTTGTCCATTACGATAATAACGTCCGCATCCTCTACCGAAGAAACTCTCTGCGCAATGATGATCCGTGTCGTATCCGGAATCTCTTCTCTGAAAGCCTGACGAATCAGCGCGTCTGTTTTCGTATCTACCGCGCTTGTCGAGTCGTCCAGAATAAGGATCTTCGGCTTTTTCAAAAGCGCCCTTGCAATACAAAGTCTCTGCTTCTGACCGCCTGACACATTATTTCCGCCTTCTACGATCATCGTCTCATATTGATTCGGAAACTCTCTGATAAATCCGTCCGCCTGCGCCAGCTTACATACGCGTTCTACTTCCGCATCACTTGCAGTTTCATCACCCCAGCGGATGTTCTCATAGATACTTCCGGTAAAAAGCACGTTTTTCTGAAGAACGACGGATACCTGATCCCGCAAAGCTTTCAGATTATAATCCCGCACGTCTGTTCCGCCGACTTTCACTGTTCCCAACGTCACATCATACAGTCTCGGGATCAACTGCACGAGCGTTGACTTAGCGCTTCCCGTACCGCCGATGATTCCGACGATCTGACCGCTCTTTATATGAAGGTTTACATCTTTCAGCGAAAGATTGCCTCCCTCTCCCGCATAACTGAAGTTCACATGTTCAAATTCGATATCTCCGTTTGTAACTTCCGTAACTGCATCCGCTTTGTCTTCCATTTCCGGTACTTCATCCAAAACTTCGTTGATACGTTCCGTAGACGCTTCCGCGATCATGATCATAACGAATACAAACGACACCATCATAAGAGACGTCAGTATCTGGAGCGCATAGACGATCACACTTGTCAGCTCTCCTGTGAGCATATCTCCGCTTATGATACTTTCGCCGCCGATCAGCACCATTGCAAGAACGACTATATACATAGTAAACTGCATCGTCGGAGAGTTCCAGGCAACGATTTTCTCTGCTTTTGTAAAAAGCCGGAATACAATACCCGAGATCTTTCCGAATTTTTCAACTTCATGGTCTTCCCGAACGTACGCTTTCACGACGCGGGCTGCGTTGACGTTTTCCTGAACGACATTATTCAATTCGTCATATTCGTCAAACACCTTGATAAAATGCGGGTGCGCTTTCTTTGCGATAAAGATCAAAAGTCCTCCCAAAACCGGAATCGTGATCAACATCATAAATGCGATCGCAGGACTGATCGTCACCGTCATGATCAGGGACATCACGATCATGATCGGCGCTCTTGCGAGCAGACGGATCGTAAACATATACGCCATCTGTACATTCGTAATGTCGGTCGTCAGTCTTGTCACAAGACCCGGCGTTGAAAAATGATCGATATTACCGAATGAAAAATCTTGTATTTTATAAAAAATATCATGTCTTAAATTTTTAGCATATCCCGAAGACGCTACCGCCGCAAGCTGACCTGCCTTCGCTCCGAAAAAAAGCGCTACGACCGCAAGCAGTACGAGCAAAGCGCCCAGCTTTATGATATATGCCATATCTCCGTTCATGATCCCCACATCAATAATCTTCGCCATCAAAAGCGGAATGAGAACTTCCACAAACACTTCCGCGGCTACAAGAACAGGTGTCAGAAACGATTGTTTCTTATACTCGCGCACTGAGCGCAGTAATTTTTTATCCATCTTTTCTATTAGCTCCTCTCTCTACTATTGATTTTTGTTTACATGCTGCTTTCTTTCCCCCGAACTGTTTCCCTCCCGGCACAGTTTCCTTTGATCGGCTTTGATCACACTGCGCCGGCTGCCGCCGTCTTTTGTTTTTCGGTACAGCATTTTTCATCTTCAAACAAATTGGCGGAAATCAGTTCCAGCGTTTCTATACAAACCGCCATTTTTTCATCAGGTATCCCCTGACGGATGATTTTTTCCGTACGATCAATGTTCATCAATACATGTTCTCTGACTTTTTCCGCTTTCTCTGTCGGCACGATCTTTTTCAGCCGCGCATCCCGGTCTTCTGCTTTCCGCAAAATAAATCCGTTTTTTTCTAAAAGCTGTAAGATTCCCGTCGCTGTGGATCTCCGGATCTGAAATTCCGCCTCAACATCCTTCTGGTAAATATCCCTGCTCATTGACTGAAGCAATATGTAATGAAGTACATGCCTTTGCATATTTGTCAAAGAATCCTCTTCCTCATGACAATTCATTCTCCGCTTCAGTTGATGCGAGATCCGATTGATGATCTTTCCTACGTCACACCGCTCTTCCATAATCCATCCTCTTCTCTTTCTGATTTCCGTATCCGCATTTTTCGTATTGACTTTTCCTTTTTTACGAAGTCGTTTGACCTCTGTATTATGCACAAAATTATAATAGTTCGGGTGCTAACAATATAGTATATGTAGCAAAATTTTTAATGTCAATCCTTTTTTCTGTATTATTTTTCAATTTTCTGTATTATTTTATAATTTATACTATTTTGACGAATTTTTTACTATTTCGCACAATAAAGTATGGCATTTTCACGAATAGAATTGTATAATAAAGGGGAGTAAATTATAAGGGAGGACTCAAGCATGAAACAAAATAATATGTTAGCCATGATCTTGGCCGGTGGACGCGGTTCCCGTCTTCATGACCTGACCCAGAAAGTCGCCAAACCGGCTGTTTCATACGGCGGAAAATATCGGATTATTGATTTTCCACTCAGCAACTGTGCCAACAGCGGAATCGACGTTGTAGGCGTATTGACTCAGTACGAATCCATTCTTCTCAACAGCTATGTAGCTGCCGGAAGACGTTGGGGATTGGACGCGAAAGACAGCGGCGTCTATGTACTCCCGCCCCGTGAAAAATCAGATGCCAATCTTGATGTTTACCGTGGAACTGCCGATGCGATTTCACAAAACATAGACTTTATCGACACGTATTCTCCGGAATATCTTCTTATTCTCTCCGGCGACCATATTTACAAAATGAACTATGCAAGGATGCTCGCATTCCACAAAGAGAGTAAAGCCGACGCGACAATCGCAGTCATTGAAGTTCCGATGAAAGAAGCGAGCCGATTCGGTATCATGAACACCGATGAAACAGGACGCATCGTAGAATTTGAAGAGAAGCCGGAACACCCGAAGAGCAATCTTGCTTCCATGGGTATCTATATCTTCAACTGGAAACTGCTTCGCAAAACGCTTCTTGCCGATATGAAGAACGCGGATTCCAGCCACGATTTCGGAAAAGACATTATCCCGGCGCTTCTCAATGACGAGAAGAAGCTCTGCGCTTACAAATATAAGGGATACTGGAAAGACGTCGGAACGATCGACTCCCTCTGGGAAGCAAACATGGATCTTCTTGACAAAAACAATGCACTTGACCTGAACGATCCGGCATGGAAGATTTACACAGAGGACGTAACGGCTCTTCCGCAGTATATCGGCGCCGACGCTGTTGTTGACCGCGCTTTTATCACACAAGGCTGCGTTGTCAACGGTAAAGTTAAAAATTCTGTCCTGTTTACAGGAGCAAAAGTTGCCGAAGGAGCACAGGTTATAGACAGTGTTCTTATGCCGGGGGCAGAAGTTGCCGAAGGAGCTGTCGTTACACGCACGCTCGTTGCAGACGGTGTCAAGATCGGTAAAAACGCCGTTGTCGGAAGCGCTGACAGCAAGAATATCGAACTTGTGGCAAAACGTGTAAAGGGGGATGAATAATATGAACAGAGCTTTTGGAATTATAAATTTTGCCGGAAATCATATTAAAGTAGACGGTCTTCAGGATTTTCGTCCTGTCGGCGCTTTCTCTTTCCTCGGACGTTACCGCATCATTGATTTTCCGATTTCTAATATGAGCAACAGCGGAATTGACAATATCGAAGTATTTATCAGAAGAAAACCTCGCTCCCTTACAGAGCACCTCGGAACAGGCCGCCATTACAACATCAACTCAAAACGCGGCAGTCTGAATATCATGTATACAGAACACGGTCAGATCGGCGACATTTACAGTACCGACATTACCGCTTATATGGAAAACATAGAGTGCCTCGAGGAGATGCCTCATGAATACGTTGTCATAGCTCCGAGTTATATGGTTTACAAAGCTGATTACAGCGAATTTCTCGACGCTCATATCGAATCCGGCGCGGACATCTCTATGATGTATCACTCGGTCGATAACGCCAAAGACGCTTTTTTGAACTGTAACGCTTTGAATATCAACAAACAAAAAGGAGTTCTTGCAATCGAACCGAATCATGGAAATGCGAAAAACCGCAACATTTCCATGGATACATATGTTATGAAAAAAGATCTCTTCATCGAACTTGTTCGCAAAGCAAGCAAAAGATCATCTATGTACACGTTTGCCGACATTCTTGATGAAGAATCCGAAAATCTTGATATTCGTGCGGTATCCCACCGTGGGTTCTTTGCGATCATTAATGATTTTAACGCATATTATCAGGCAAATATGTCTCTTGTAGACCTGAATAATGCCGGAAGTCTTTTCGACAAAGACTGGCCGATCTACACGCACACGAACGATTCCTGTCCGACTCAGTATTTTGAAGGAAGCAAGGTGACTTCTTCTGTTGTTTCCAATGGATGCCTGATCGAAGGAACAGTTGAAAATTCCATCATCGGAAGAGGATGTGTTATCAAATCCGGCGCTATTGTAAAGAATTGTATCATATCTGCCGATGTTGTTATCGGAAAAGGCGTTCATGCGGAAAATCTCGTCGTAGATAAACATGCGCGTCTCATCCGCGGAAAACGTATCATCGCCGCTCCTGAAAAACCGGGATATGTAAAACGAGGCGATAAACTTTAAGTTTTAAAATAAATGAATGTAAACCTTCAAGATTTTCCCTCTTGATTATTCAGGGAGTACATGGTCGAACATGCGTCATGTACTCCCTGCCCCTTTTTCTGGATTTTCTCCATTTTTTCCTGTATAATGATCTGTATCTGAAACTGCTTACATACACCCGAAAAGGAGTACGAACTATAATGTTAAAATCTTATATCGCCTTCGATCTTGAAACAACAGGGTTAGATCCGATGAACAATGAAATTATAGAAATAGGCGCTTTAAAAGTCAGAGACGGAAAAGTCAGCGAACGCTTTATGGAATTTATCAAACCGCAGGAACTCATTTCGCCCGCCATCACAGGCCTAACCGGTATATCAAACGATATGGTCGCATCTGCTCGTCCCGCCCGTTCTGTTATCACAGACTTTATTGATTTTTGCGAAGAAGATATTCTCATAGGTCACAACATCATCTTTGATTACAGTTTTACAAAGTGTACGGCTGCCCGTGAAGGACTTCCGTTTGAAAAAATGGGGATCGATACTTTAAAAATCGCCAAAAAAGTGCATCCCGAACTAGAATCCAAAAGCCTTAGCGCTTTATGCGAACATTATAAAATAGAAAATAAGGCAGCCCACCGCGCTTATTTTGACGCGCTTGCAACTGCCAAATTATATCAGACGCTCTCCCATTATTTTGAACCTGACAATCCAAAGACGTTCAAACCGACACAGCTTACATATAAGATCAGGAAGCCTCAGCCTGCCACACCAAAACAGCTTGCTCTTCTTGAACGTCTGACAAAAAATAAAAAAACGTTTTCTCATAATACAGAAGCGTTCTCTTGCAATGCAGAAGCGCTCTCTTATAATCCGGAAACGCTTTCACGAAGCGATGCTTCCAGGCTGATCGACAGATTACTGAAAGGGAATTGATTCTTACATTTTCCACATATAATCTTCAACTATTTCAAACGGCGCAGGTCCGATTTTCAGCACAGCCGAATGAAATTCCTTTTGTAAGAAATCTTTTCCTTTCTCGTCAACCCACATTTTCTTTAATTCAAGGAATTCTACATACCCGATATAGTATTTCAGATAGTTGGCAGGCGAACCGAGGATCAGCTTATAGATTTCGCCGACTGCATCTTTATCTGTAATCCCGTAGTTTTTAAAAAATGCTTCCGTATCTTCGACGCTCCACCCGTCATAATGGATTCCGATATCCGCAAGGGCATAAAGCGCCAGTATGATAGAGGCGTTTTTCTGTAAAAGGGTCGCCTGCTCTTTGGAAAGCCCCATCAGATAATAACTGCCCATTTCCGCATAAGTCGCCCATCCTTCCACATATCCGCCGAAATCAAGAAGACTTCTGATTGGATCAGGATGCGTACTTTCATAATAAATCGTCTGATAAAGATGTCCCGGATATCCTTCATGAGCAAGTGTCGTAAAAAGCGTCATATCGTTTCCCATGCGCGCCCTGTTAATATAGATCACGTTTTGCTGTGAATTATCGATCGCGGGTATCATGTAAAACGCAGGACTTAGATGTTCCTCCATTGCCTCCGGAACATACTTTACTTCCAGCTTTGTCTGAGGCGGTTCCGGAAACGCAGTTTTCGATCCTTCTTTTAACTGTTCCAATATCTGCTCTGCCTTTTTATCTGTGATCACCGCCGCAGCTTCCTTAGCTTCCTTTGTTGTCAGACCGAGCACTTGCTCCATCGCCGTAAGATCTTCGTTTATCTGTCTGCGTGTCAAATCTTTTAGTTCCTCTACCGAACGTCTTGAACCGGTTGACTGCCGGGCAAGAAGTTCGTAATATTCCTTCCCCTTCGGAAAATATACAAGACCTTTTTCATTTTTACCCGATCCTTTGAGCTGTTCCAGTTCCTCCGTCATACGCTCATACGCAGGAAACACATAATCGGATATTGCAAGTGCATTTTCCTGTATGTAGTCACTTTTTTCTTTCTCTGTCAATGTATTTAATTCCATTACTCGATCTGCAAACGTCGAATACAAGTAATTTCCGTTCCCCATTTCCAAAAAGGCGCGGCACTGCCCGATCACTGTTTCCACCGCCTGATCCGGCATGAACAAACCCATCTCTGCCTTTTTCTTTTCAAATATCATGATCTCTTCAAAATATTCTTCCGTCTGTCTTACAAGCGCCAGATATACTTCCACATCTTCCTTATCATAAAAACGATATTCTGATAAAACTACCGGAAGCTGTGTCTGCACTCCGCTTACAAGCCCGAGCGGTTCTTCATACATTGTATAATCCGCGCTCTTTTTCATCAGCTTTAACCGATAATTTAAAATGTCATATGTAATCTTATTTTGTACGTTAAGATCATCATAGTTGAATCCAAGAAGAGCCTGACGCATATTTTCCGCCGCCGCCTTGACTGCTTCCGGCTCTCTTTCAAACTGACCGAATGTAGCGTCAGTTGCTTCAATCCCATATTTTTCCGGCGCTTTAAGCGTATAATGCAGACTCACTGTATTTGCCGACACTTCTTTGCAGAATAGTTCCGCCGTGTATTCTTCAAATCTTGCATCTTCACTTTGCCTTTTTCCTGCGCTTTTCGCACCTTTTGCTCCCTGCTTACTCTCCATTGAGCATCCGCCCACTGACGCCACAGAAAATACAAGTATTATAACGAGCAAAAGATTCAAAATTTTGAAATATATTCGTTTCTTTTGATTATTATTTACTTTCTCTTTGCCGTTACATTTCCATATCGGCATAATAACCCCCGAATCTTCTTTTACTGCATCCTATGTTATATCCGGCCTTAATATACATTGCTTTTTCTTATTTTAGGAATGGATCTTCCTGCCGTACATATAATCAAATAATCCGTACATTCTGTAAAGGAAGGTTTATTATGCAGCTTCTCGTCTATATTTCAAACTATATTGTTCCGTTCCTTATACTAAGCATCATCGTTTACGGTCTGTCCGCAAAGGTCAATGTTTACGAAACATTTATCAAAGGAGCAAAAAGCGGTTTTTTTACAGTCGTTCGGATCATGCCGACGCTTATCGGACTTATGGCGGCCGTCGGAATACTCCGCGCTTCCGGGTTCCTTGATTTCATTTCCGGTCTGCTTGAAAACTTTACCGGAAGGATCGGTTTTCCCGGCGAACTCGTTCCGCTTACTATCGTAAAAATGTTCTCTTCGTCTGCAGCGACAGGACTCCTCCTCGATATTTTCAAACAATTCGGCACAGACTCCCGTCTTGGTATGATCGCATCGATCTCGCTGTCTTGTACAGAGACAATCTTCTATACGATGAGTGTTTACTTTATGACTGCCGGAATCAAAAAATCCCGCTACACGCTCGCCGGTGCGCTTATCGCTACATTCGCGGGACTTGCCGCAAGCGTCCTCCTCGCATAACCTGAGCAGCATCTAAGTGCCGGTTTTATTTAAGGCTTTGAATATGGTTCGGTTTAAGACTTGAACGTCGGTCCGATTTAAGATTTGAGTATGGCTCGGCTTAAGACTTGAACGTCGGTTCGGTATTTGAACATCGGTTTTTGTTTAGGATTGTAGACCGAGGCGCTTTATGCTAATATATTACTATAATGTGATCATGGAGGTGTTTTTATGGCAAGTGTGACATTAGAACACTTATCGAAAATTTACTCAAACGGTTTCGTCTCCGTCAATGATGTCAGTCTTCGTGTTGACAACGGCGAATTCATTACTCTTCACGGTCCCAGCGGATGCGGAAAATCTACGATCCTCCGCATGATCGGCGGATTAGAGGATATCACTTCCGGTAAGATTTATCTCGGTGATGAATTATTAAACGATATTTTGCCGCGTGACAGACGGCTTGCGATGGCGTTCCAAAATTATACGCTTTACAAGCATTTTAACGCCTACGACAACATGGCGCTCGGTCTGCGTCTGAGGGATTTTCCCCGCAACATTATCGACAGCCGTGTAAACGATGCCGCCAAACTTCTCGGGATTTCAGGAGTTCTGGGGCAGAAGATCAAGGCGCTTTCTGAAAGAGACAAGCAAAAAGTCGCTCTCGGGCGCGCGATTGTCTGCCAGCCGAAAGTCCTCCTCGTAGACGAAGATTTTGCGCGTCAAGATCCTGAACGAAGAAAAGAGATGCTTTGTGATATTCTCGAAATTAACGAAGAACTTAAAATTACCGTCTTATATGTAACAAACGATCCTTTGGAAGCCCGCACATTAGGCAAAAAGATCGTATTTATGAAAGACGGCAAAATAACCGATATCGGATAACCTCCGGTATCGGTTATTTTTTAGTTTCCTTCACCACTTTTTAGTTTTTCAAGATAGTTATAAATTTCTCTTTTCTGCACTCCTCGATCTTTTGCGGTTTTCTTCATCGCTTCTTTTTTATCGATTCCCTGCGACAGATAATACTCCATATGTTCTTCGATCGACAGATTACTCCACTTCTTTTGCTCTTCCTGCTCGATCTCTTCACGGCTCAATCCTTCAATTACAAGAACGCACTCCCCTTTCGGAAGATTTTCTTCATAATAAGAAACCGCTTCCAAAAGAGTCGATCTATACACAGTTTCATGCCGTTTTGTCAGTTCCCGGCATACGCTTACCCGCCTGTCGCCGAGCCGCTCTCCCAGCATCTTCAATGTTTTGATAAGACGGTGCGGAGCTTCATACAAAACGATTGTCCTCTGTTCCTTTTCCAGACAACTTAAGACAGCTTCCCGCTCTTTTTTATCTGATGGCAGAAAAGCTTCAAACGCAAATCTTCTTGTCGGAAGTCCCGAGATCGTAAGTGCAGACACACACGCCGAAGCTCCGGGAACAGCAGTAACCGTAATCCCTTCTTCATAACACATACGTACAAGCTCTTCTCCCGGATCGGAGATCCCGGGCGTTCCCGCGTCTGTAATAAGCGCAATATCTTTTCCTTCCAAAAGCTTCTCTATAAGCACTCTTCCTTTATCAAATTTATTGTATTCATGGTAGCTCGTCATCGGCGTTTCAATCTCAAAATAATTCAAAAGCCTAATGCTGTTACGTGTGTCTTCCGCCGCGATAAGATCTGCCTCCCGAAGCACTCGAAGAACTCGAAATGTAATATCTTCTAAATTCCCGATGGGCGTCGCACACAAATAGAGAGTTCCTGCCATCTTTCCCTCCTGTTTTTCTCTTCGTCTCTTTTTGTTTTCTGTTTTCTTTTCTTGTTGTCTATTTTTTTATTTCTTTATTTGTTTTTTCATTTCTTTTTTATATCTTTTTAATTCTTATTTATTTTACCTTTTTATTTATAAATCACAAGCGGCGGTTCTACCGTGATACGCGGCTTTGCCCCGCGTACGCCTTCTATCATTACCATCGTCGGCTCTTTATCAAGATACGGATAAATAAACTGAATCCGTTTCGGCTCAATTTTATAATAATTCATTTTAATCATAATCTCCGTCAGCCTGAATGGACGGTGTATCATATAAAATCTTCCCTTATCCTGCAAAAGGCGCATACTCTCCCGCAAAATATCATCAAGTGAACAAAGCACCTCATGCCGTGCGATCGCCTTGGCGTCCGCCGGATTGCGAAGTCCGTGATCTGCGATCATGTACGGCGGGTTTGATCACATCAAAAAAGGCCGGCTTAAATATTCCCGCCGCCTCTTTGATGTCGCCTGTCACAATATCCACTTTATCTTCTAAACCGTTATAGTCTACACTTCTTCGAGCCATCTCTGCCATCTCCGGCTGAATCTCCAGACCTGTAAAATGACGTCCCTGCGTCTTTTCAGACAACAGTATCGGTATAATCCCGTTCCCTGTTCCCAGATCAAGAGCCCGCTCCCCCGCCTTTATTTTCACAAAATCCGAAAGAAAAACAGCATCTACGCCAAAACAGAATTTCTTCGGATCCTGAATCAATTCAAGACCGTTAAGCTGCAGATCATCCAGTCGCTCGCCCGGAAAAAGAACCGCTTCTTTCCCCTTCTTTTGTCCGCTCATATGCCGCTACCTACTCCTTTTCAAGTTCCGCAAGCTGCTTCATCTCTTCTTTTGTAACTTTCTGTTTCTTTCGTCTCGGTTTAAATTTCAGCTCATCCGCCATATATTCTCTGATCTCTTTCTCATCGTTTTCCAAATTTACGATTACTTTTACCAATCTGCGCAGAACGCTCAATGAATGGACAACTCCTGTAAGTCCGTCTTTTGTCGTAACCGCATCCCCGACTGACGGAAGCTGGCTGTTAAGCATCTCATACGTCTCTTCTTCATTCGTCAGACAACACATAAGCCTTCCGCACACACCTGATATCTTCGTCGGATTCAGAGACAGATTCTGTTCTTTCGCCATCTTAATCGACACAGCGGAAAATTCAGTCAAATATGTGCTGCAGCAAAGCGGCCGCCCGCAGATACCGATCCCCCCGCGGATCTTCGTCTCGTCACGCACTCCGATCTGACGAAGTTCGATCCTTGTGCGAAATACTGCGGCAAGATCTTTTACAAGCTCTCTAAAATCAATTCTTCCGTCTGCTGTGAAATAAAATAATATCTTATTCCCATCAAAAGTGTACTCAACGTCGATTAATTTCATTTCCAGTCCATGCTTACGGATTTTTTCAAGGCAGATCTTAAACGCCTCTTTTTCTTTCTGTTTGTTTTTATTTACAACTTTCTGATCCTGCTCAGTCGCAATCCTGATCACTGATTTCAACGGCTGGATCACATCTTCTTCGGCAACTTCTTTTACTCCGCTTACAACTCGCCCGAACTCTACGCCGCGGGCAGTTTCCACGATCACATTGTCGCCTTGCTTAATATCAAACTGTCCGGGAGAAAAAAAATAAATTTTCCCGGCAGTACGAAATCTGACTCCGATTACTTTTACCATTTTGTCAATTCTCCTTTATCGTCAGCAGGAGCAGTTCCATCGTCAGCTCAAAATTTACATTCGCTTTCATTCTTGCCTTTGCCTTTTCAAGAGAATCGAGAATATTTTCAATCCCCTCGTATGAGCTCTTCTTCGCCCGCTCCCGAATATATTTCATCTGATCGGAAAACACGACCCGATCCACACTTCTTGTTGCTTTATAGATCAACACATCTCTGTACCATATCGCGATCATATCAAGATAATCGCTGATCTCCATCTTATATATCATGCAGCGTTTTACCGCTTCCATCAGATCCGGAACTGTCATCTCGTCGATATTTCTCAGCAAATGTACAACTTCCTCTTTAATCTCATTGAAATATTCGGAGTTTGCCAACATGATCGCCTTCCCCATATTTCCCTGAGCAAAAGCAACGCAGACATCTGCTTTATAATCCGGCACTTCCAACTGCTCCATGAGATATTTTTTCACGAGCTGATCTTTAATATTGCGAAGCTTCATCATAACACATCTTGAACGGATCGTCGGAAGAAGTGTCTCCGCATTCTCCGTCAGAAGCATGATAACGGCATACTCCGGCGGTTCTTCGATTGTTTTCAAAAGCGCGTTCTGCGCCTCCACGCTCATCATATCCGCATCTGCTATAATATAGATTTTATATTTGCTGCTGTACGGCCGGATCATAATATCGTCATTCACCTGCGTACGGATATCTCCTACTCCGATCGTATTCGGTTTCTCATGCATGACCCGGATAATATCCGGCTGATTTCCGCCTGCCGCCTGCCTGCACGAACGGCATTTTCCACAGGCGTCGCCGTCTTCATCCCGGTTTTCACATTGCAGGCTCATGGCAAACAAATTCGCAAGCAGCTTCTTCCCTGAACCTCTCTCGCCATTCAAAATATACGCATGAGAAACTGCGTCCGCAGTCACTGCGTTCTGAATGTACTTAATAATATTCTTATGTCCTACTACGTCTTTAAAACCACTCATCCATATCACCTGCACTCTTAAAATTAATTTTCCAAAATGCCTCTCAGAAGACGTTTCCCTTTCAAGACATACTCCTATTGTACTACAATTTTAAATTAAAAGGTATTACAAAAGAGTGAAATCTCATAAAAACTGATAAAATCTATCTTATTTCTTCAATATATCTTTGTATTTTATTCAGACACTCTGTGAAATCTTCATTGCCAAACCGCTCTGTAATCCCGCTTTTGATAAGATTTTCTTCCGAAAAGTCCTCCTCGTCCGCAAGAAAACGGCGGCACATCTCCGCATATTTCGGCTTCTCCTGTCTGCGTTCCCGCTCAAGCGCGCGGGCAAGCCGCAGTCCGTCTTCCACTTCGAGATAAACCGGCACGATCGCCTCCTCTCCGAAATATTCCCGCAAAGCCTGATATGACACGAGCGTTCCGATCAAAAGATAATCTGCGGCGCTTAGATCGATCTGCCCGTCATCCGCAGTAAAATAAGTCCATATTCCGCACTTTGTGTTATAAGACCGGGACTCTATCACCTTCCCGTCCTCCTTCATCGCACGAAACTGTTCCGGATCCACAAAA
>OBXC01000378.1_pt1 | contig 38687 bp, 29 predicted proteins | sample 1538111 | NCBI WGS metagenome assembly OBXC01 (sample SAMEA2580137, study PRJEB22360) | human gut metagenome | biome: human gut; feature: human-associated habitat; material: faeces | place: Denmark | collected 2008/2010
TTTTATTTATAGGAAGCTTAGTTTGTTATTATAAAGGTATGGTATTTTCTATTTGCCACGTGGCAGTATCAAGGAATATAGTTTTGATGTCTTTCCATATCCCTTTGTACAAGAGGGAAAGATACAGGATATAGGTGTTATTGTGCCAGATAAATTAAATGCTGAAGATTTAATACTACTAGGTCGTCTATTTGAAAAGATAGGAACATACACTCAGCAATATGAAGGAAATATATCTATTATGAATGGTTCCATACCAATAGAAGAAGTAGAAGATAAGCATTTAATTGTGTATGGAATACCTGTTAATAATCAATTTATACAGAATATAAAAGAGCAAAGTTTCCTTCAGCTTAGTGAGAACGCACAATATTTTTTACCTAATGAAGAAGTTCATTTACTGCCTGAGTATAGCAGAAATTTAATATTGTGTGAGATGAAACCAAGTACGGTGAATTCGCGTTATGGTATGCTTAGTGTGATAGCTCCTGAAGAGCAAGTCTTTAAAGAAATTTTAGGACAAAGAGTATCTATACCAAATCTCAAAGGGCAAGTACTCATTATGGATGAAAGAGGAGAAGGGAGGCTTTATAGGCCTATTTTAGAGGAGCATAGTGAAAAAGTTATAGTAAATGATAAAGTGCAAAATGGAAGAAATGGCCAATCACAACAGGTTATAGGGATTTTTATAGGAAGTATTATTTTACTAAGTATTTTTCCAATAGGTTTTTTATCTTATAAAAAATATAAATAAAAATAGAAAGGCTAGCCTACTTATCCATCTAATAGAAGGAAAATAAGTAGGCTAGCCTTTTTAGTAATGTTTTAGATTATATTTGTAGGTGAACCATTTAAATAATTTAAAATGTTATTAAAAACAATAACTGCTCTTTTTTCTAAAGCTTCTTTAGTTGCAAAGGCAACATGGGGTGTGACGATCGTATTGATGCTATGAAGTAGTGGATGATCAGAAGGAACTGGAGGTTCCATTTCAAATACATCAATCCCAGCACCTGCAATTTGATGACTATTAAGGGCATCAGCTAAAGCCTGGCTATCTACTACTGGGCCTCTTGCTGTATTAATGAGAATAGCATTTGGCTTCATCAGTGCAAGCTTTTGGGCATTAATAAGGTGTTTTGTATGGGCATTAAGTGGAACATGAAGTGAAATGATATCACATGTTTGAAGAAGTGTATCAAGGTCTGTATAAATAAGGCCTGTATTTTCTTTTACTGTACGACTATAAGCATAGACTTCACATCCAAAAGCCTTAGCAATATTGGCAGTGCGAAGGCCGATAGCACCTGTTCCGATGATACCAAACTTTTTGCCTTCAAGTTCAAAACCTATAAGGCCATCTTTAGTACCACTTTGACGTACTACTTCATTACAAGACACCATATTTCTATAAAGTGCTACGATCATACCAAATACTAGGTCGCTTACAGCAGCATTAGAGTAGCCTGCACAGTTGCAGATGGTAATACCTTTTGCTTTGCAAGTGTCTACTGCAATATGGTCTACACCTGTAAAAGCAACAGCAAGCATTTTAAGATTTGGACATCCTTCAATGACTTCACTGTTAAGAGGTAGATTAGATACAGCAATAATATCAGCGTCTTTACCACGTTTAATAAGTTCCACTGTGTCTGTTACACGCGTGTCATAATAAATAATTTCTACTTGGTTACCTAATGTAGCAGTTGCTAAATCAAGGAGTTTTTCCTTGGCAACACCTAAAGGTTCAATAATGACTAGTTTCATTTCACTCATCCCTCTTTACTTTAATTAATATATAAAATTATAACATAAATCTATTTAATGTTTAATTTCTACCATGATCTGAGTAACAAAATCGTTAGGGTTTTGGGAAGCTAGGTCATCTAAGAGGTATTCCTCATAGAAGAATTCACCAATCTGAAGGTGATGGGATTTGACAAACGCTAAGACTTTTTTATAGGTTTCATGTAAAGTTTCATAGGTTCCATGATGATAGGTAATAGCATAGAGTCCTTTAGGCTTAACGATAACAGAAGGGATAGTAGCATCATAAGTTTTGGAATAGAGACTTGTAAAGCAGTTTTGGAGTCCATTTGCTACATCTGCTACTTTAATAAGAGAGCCAAAAGCATCATGATTGCTTAGTTCATGTTTATTGCAGAACTGAATATACTCAAGCATAAAAGTTGAAAACTCTTTATGTGTTGCAGAATTTAAAGGAGAACTAATAATAAGATATTCTTCTTCCTGCTCTTCTAGAATGGTTTTAGCATGTTCTGTCTGGAGGGCATGAGTAAGATGGTCAGTAGCCATAGTAAGATGACTACGAATTTTATTTAGTTTTTTTATAAATAGATCTACTTCATCAAGTTTTTCATTAAGTAAATGGGTATAAGTTGTTGGTGTACGTGTATCAAGATAAGTTTTAATGTCTTTAAGAGGCATATTCAGCTCTTTTAAAGTAGCAATCATATTAAAGGTATAAAGCTGACGGTAAGAATAATAGCGGTAGCCGTTTTCTTCTGTAAGAGTAGGAGAGAACAGCCCAATTTCATCATAATGAAACAAAGTTTGCTTTTTCACACCACACAGTTTAGCGAATTCACCTGTTGTAAAATGATTTTCAATTTTTTTGTTCATGAGTACAATCTCCTCTTGACTATATGGTTACCGTATAGTTTACCATACTATAATAATGAAAACTATGAAAAAGACAAACATTAACAAAAAGGAGGTATAAACATGAAACTTATTTTAAGCTATTTAAAGCATTATAAACTTTTAGTGCTACTTAATATAATATCTGTTTTCGGATTTGCACTTGTAGAGCTTGGAATACCAACTATTATGGCGAAAATCATAGATAATGGTATAGCCACTAATAATACAACTTATATTTATCAAATGGGGATAGTCATAGCTGTTATTTCAGTTATTGGTGTATTAGGGACCATATTGCTTGGATATTGTTCTGCTAAAATATCCACAGGTATAACACGTGATATTCGTAATGATATTTTTAGAAAGGTACAAGATTTTTCACATAGTGAATATGACGCCTTTGGTGTTTCTTCTATGATTACAAGAACAACAAATGATGCTTTTCAAATTTTACAGTTTACAAACACTTTACTTAGAACAGCTTTGTTAACGCCTATTATGTTCTTAGTAAGTTTGTTCATGATTGTAAAGACTAGTTTAGCCTTATCAGGGGTATTAGCTATTACAGTACCTTTCATTATACTTGGAGTTATTGTCATTGCTAAACTTTCAGGGCCACTTTCAGAGACTCAGCAGAAGAGATTAGATAAGCTGAATCGTATTTCTAGAGAGAATTTAACAGGTATTAGAGTTATTCGTGCTTTTGGTAATGATGATCATGAGAATGAAAGATTTGCTCATACGAATGAGGATTATGCAGGAGTATCTAAAAAGTTACATAAGCTTATGGCCGCTTCTCAGCCAACCTTCTTCTTCCTTTTAAATTTAGCTATTATTGCAATCTTCTGGGTTTCTAGCCAGATGATTAATGTAGGCGCATTACAGGTAGGAGAACTTGTGGCTTTTATTGAATATTTATTCCATGCTATGTTTTCTATTATGCTCTTTTCAATGGTATTTATTATGTATCCAAAAGCGCAGGTATCAGCTAATCGTATTCGGGAACTTTTAAATGCTAAGCCACTTATTGTAAGTCCAGAAAATGGTGTAAAAGAAACAAAAGAACAAGGCATAGTAGAGTTTGATCATGTAACTTTTACTTATCCAGATGGAGAAGAGCCAGTACTTCGTGATATTAGCTTTACTGCGAAAAAAGGACAGACTGTTGCCTTTATTGGAAGTACAGGAAGTGGAAAGAGTACACTGATTAACCTAATTCCAAGATTTTATGATGTAACAGAAGGTTCTATTAAAATCGATGGTGTAGATGTAAGAGATTATGACCTTAAAACTTTAAGAAATAAGATTGGCTTTATTCCTCAAAAGACAAGACTCTTTACAGGAACTATTGCTAATAACATTAAATTTGGTAAAAAAGATGCTACGCAGGAAGAAATCAAACATTCTACAAAAGTGGCACAGGCTTATCCATTTATTAAACGCAAACCTAAACAGTTTGAAGAACCGATTAGTGAGGGTGGGGCTAACATGTCTGGAGGACAGAAGCAAAGACTTTCTATTGCAAGAGCGGTGGTGAGAAAGCCAGAAATTTATATTTTTGACGATAGCTTCTCTGCACTTGACTTTAAGACAGACGCTACACTTCGTGCCAAACTAAAAGAGGAAACAGAAGAATCTGTAGTACTTATCGTAGCACAAAGAATTGGTTCTATTTTAGAAGCAGATAAAATTATTGTCTTAAATGAAGGAGAGGTAGTGGGAATAGGAACACATAGTGAGCTCCTTAATACTTGCCAAATTTATAATGAAATTGCTTTATCACAGCTTACAAAGGAGGAGTTAATGCAATGAAAAAACTATTTCCTTTCTTAAAGCCTTATTTAGCACCTTTTATAGGCGCAATCCTATTTATTATTTCAGCTGCGGTTATTAATGCCATTACACCAAGAACAGAAGGACTTATTATTACTAAGCTTACAGAAGATGTACTAGCGATGAGTAAAGGCCTAGAGGGCGCAGGTATTAACTTTGCCTATATTATTAAGGTTCTTATTGTGTTAGGGATACTTTATTTAATAAGTACTTTATCTACTTATGCAGCGAGTTTTTTCTTAACCAATGCGATTCAAAATACAATGAAAGATTTAAGAAATGCTGTACAGAATAAAATAAGAAGACTTCCTATCAGCTACTTCGATAAAAATAGCTATGGGGATGTGCTGAGCCGTATTACAAATGATATTGATACCATCTCTAATGCAATGCAGCAAAGCTTCAGCCAGGTTATTAACTCAGTATTATCATTAACATTGGCATTAGGTATGATGTATGTCATAAACGTAAAGATGGCTTTAGTAGCAACACTTATTATTCCTCTTAGTTATCTTGTCTCTAAGTTTATTGTAGGAAAGTCTCAAAATCTCTTCTATAATCAGCAACAGGCACTGGGAAAACTTAATGGGGCTGTACAAGAAATGTATACAGGCTTTAATGAGATTAAATTATATGGTAAACAAGAGGATTCTATAGAAGAATTTGAAGCGATTAATGAAGAGCTTTGCCAGACAGGTTTTAAGGCACAATTTATCTCAAGTATTATGTCACCACTTGTATCCCTTGTAAGTTATTTAGGTATTGCTGCTATAGGTACAATGGGCGGAATCTTCACTCTTGCAGGGGCTCTTACAGTAGGGAATCTTCAAGCTTTTATCCGTTATATCTGGCAAATTAATCAGCCTCTTTCACAAATTACGCAGCTTTCTTCAGCTATTCAGTCAGCTTTTGCAGCGGCAACTCGTGTATTTAAATTTTTAGAAGAACAAGAAGAAGTAAAGGATCCTAAAGATGCAGTAAAACTTACTCATGCTAAAGGTAACGTAAGCTTTGAGCACGTACGATTTGGATATAAAGAAGATACACCACTTATTGAAGACTTAAGCCTAGAAGTAAAAAGTGGTCAGATGGTTGCTATTGTAGGTCCAACGGGTGCAGGTAAAACGACGCTTATTAACTTACTTATGCGTTTTTATGATGTGCAAGGTGGTGCTATTAAAATAGATGGCGTAGATATTCGTAAGATGAAACGTGAAGATTTAAGAAGCCTCTTTGGTATGGTACTTCAAGATACATGGCTTTATAAAGGTACTATTGCAGAAAATATTGAGTATGGAAGATTTGGTGCAACGAGAGAAGAGATTATACAGGCAGCAAAGATTGCCAATGTACATCACTTTATTAAAACACTTCCAGATGGCTATGATATGCTTCTTAATGAAGAAGCTTCAAATATCTCTCAAGGAGAAAAGCAGTTACTCACCATAGCAAGAGCTATTTTAGCTGACCCAGCTATTTTAATCTTAGATGAAGCAACAAGTTCTGTTGATACAAGAATTGAACTTATGCTCCAAAAAGCTATGAGAAATGTTATGAAGGGACGTACAAGTTTTGTTATTGCCCATAGACTTTCTACCATTCGAAGTGCTGATTTAATATTAGTCATAAATGAAGGGAATATTGTAGAAAAAGGTACACATGAAGAGCTTATGGCGCAGGGAGGCTTCTATGAAGCACTTTACAATAGTCAATTTGCCAATAAAGAAGCCCAATAAGCACATGAAAAATATGGAAAAGGTAAATTTTTGCAAAAGGGGTTTATTTTTGCGTGGAAGTTGTTATAATAAATAACGAAATACCTAGTTGCTGGTACCACTAAGTATTTTTAAGAGCATACCTATAATGTTCACACAGCATTTAAAAAGACACTACAGTTTTGTAGTGTCTTTTTCTATTTAAAGTAAGAATGATTTACCAACTTCCAGAAGAACCACCACCACCGGAGGAACCACCTCCGAACCCACCGAAACCACCTCCGCCAGGGCCACGTCCATTCCGATTTCCGGGGCCACCTTGTCTATTATAGAAGGAATTAATAAAGAGAATTTGCATAATAGTACTTAAGATACGCCCTCTGTTCAAAATTAAATCCATAGCAATCAGTATAAAAACAATCCAATACCCTAAGATATTTTGTCTGTTAGAAGTACCAGGAGAAGTAGGGGCATAAGAAATATTTAAAGATTTATCTAAGGTGACACCATATTCCATAGCAATTGTATCACATACGGTACTGTAACTTGCAAGAAGGCCTTCACTGTAGTTCCCTTGAATAAAAGAAGGGCGTGCAAGATCTGTCATAATACGATTAGTAAGGGCGTCAGGAACTACACCTTCTAATCCTCTACCTACTTCAACACGCCATGTTTGATCCTTTATAGCAAGTAGAATAAGTAGGCCATTATCTTGGCCTTTTTGACCAATTCCCCAACCTCTAAAAAGTTTTAATGCATAATCCTCAATAGGAAGACCTTCCGTAGAGTTAATAACAGCTATAATAGCTTGAGCACCTGTTTTAATCTCAAGTTCATAACCTATTGAAATAATTCGATTTGCAGTTTGTTCATCAATCGTATCAGTGTAATCATTGATGTATTTGGCATTAGTAGGAGAAGGAAGAGTAGGGGCTCCATAAACTAATGTTTTAGAAAGTATAAGAAAGAGGAGCAAGTAAGAGAGAAGACATTTATAAGATTTAAAATTACGTCTTATCATGAGTTAGAAAAATCTACTGTAGGTGCAGTCTGAGCACCTGCATTTGCTTTATAAAGTGGTCTTTCAGGGAAACTAAAAATAGAAGCAATAATATTACTTGGAAATCTTCTCCTCTTAGTGTTATACGCTGTAACGGCTGTATTATAGTCTTGACGTGCAATAGCAATACGATTTTCAGTACCTTCTAGCTGAATGGAAAGGTCTTTAAAGTTCTGATTCGATTTAAGGTCAGGATAGCGCTCGACAATAAGAAGTAATCGAGATAAAGCATTAGAAAGCTCACCATCGGCCTCAGCTTGTTCAGTAAGTGTAGTAGCACCAGCTAAGCGGCTTCTAGCATTAGCAATGTTAGTGAAAATTTCTTTTTCTTGAGAGGCATAGCCTTTAACCGTATTAACAAGATTTGGAATTAAGTCCATACGACGTTGAAGCTGTGTTTCTATATTAGCTTCGGCACTATTAACAGTTTGATCTAAATTAACAAGTGTGTTATAACCACCTATAACTGGAATAGCAATAATACCAATAATAATAAGTAAGCCTATAATAACTTTCGTAGCTGATTTCATAGTATCAAAACTCCTTTCGTTAATGTTTTTATTATGCGTCAGTAAGAGATTTATTATAGAAAAAAATAAGTTAATCTTTTATAGATTTTAGACATAAAAGGTTAGATAAGATAATAGGATTTCATAGGATAGTCTTAAGAAAGGGGAGATTTAATGATTACTTTTCTTGTTTCACTTGCATTACTTATTGGGGGATACTTTGTTTATGGTAAGTTTGTAGAAAAAGTATTTAAGCCCGATGATAGACCTACACCAGCGACTGTTATGGAGGATGGTGTAGACTTTGTACCTATGAAAACTTCTAATATTTTTCTTATTCAATTACTAAACATTGCAGGACTTGGACCTATTTTTGGCGCTATACTAGGAGCATTGTGGGGCCCCGTTGTTTTCTTATGGATTGTATTTGGAACAATCTTTGCTGGCGCAGTACATGATTATTTATCTGGAATGATTTCTCTAAGACATAATGGTGCAAGTATTTCTGAAATTGTAGGGATCTATCTTGGTAAGTTTATGAAGTTTGTTATGCGCATTTTTTCTGTTGTATTACTTGTATTAGTAGGAACAGTTTTTATGACAGGACCAGCTGGACTTTTAGCTAGGCTTACTCCTGATCATCTTAATGTAACATTTTGGCTAATTGTCATTCTTATCTATTATTTCTTAGCAACCCTTCTTCCTATTGATAAGCTTATTGGTAAAATTTATCCTATATTTGGTATTGCACTGATTATTATGGCGATTGGTATTGGCGGCGGTATTATATTCCAAGGCTATAAAATTCCTGAATTAACACTAACTAATTTACATCCTGATAAACTACCTATTTGGCCACTTATGTTTATCACAGTAGCATGTGGTGCTATTTCTGGATTCCATGCAACACAATCTCCTATGATGGCACGTTGTATTAAGAGTGAAAAAGAAGGACGTAAAGTCTTTTATGGGGCTATGGTAGCAGAAGGTGTTATTGCACTTATTTGGGCAGCAGCAGGTGTAGCTTTCTATGGTTCAACAGGTGGACTTAATAATGCACTTACAGAACTTGGTTCACAGGCAAGTGTAGTTTATGATATTTCCTTTAAACTTTTGGGGCCTGTAGGTGGAGTACTAGCCATGATAGGTGTTATTGCATGCCCCATTACATCTGGCGATACAGCTTTTAGAAGTGCACGTCTGACACTTGCTGATTGGATGGGTAAAGAGCAAAGATCTATGAAGAGTAGGCTAATTTTTGCTATTCCACTTTTAGCAATTGGCGCACTTCTTTCACAGATTGATTTCAATATCATATGGCGTTACTTCTCCTGGTCTAATCAAACCCTTGCTATGATTGCTCTTTGGGCATCAGCAGTTTACTTATATAAGAATAAGTTACCACATTGGATTGCTACCGTTCCGGCAACCTTTATGTCTGCTGTTTCTTGTACGTATATTTTACAGGCACAAGAAGGTTTTAAACTGCCTACTACGATTTCTTATCCATCAGGTATTATTTTTGCTCTTGTATGCCTAGGTATTTTCCTTTACACTACAGTTTTTCGTGCACATAAACAAAATAAGATAAAAGAAACGGTAGAAGAAGCTTAGAATCCATAGGTTACAACTTGACTTTATAGGTTATCCTATATAGTATGAAAAAGAAAAATAAATAAATGCTAGGCTAAGTCTGGCAGGAGGATAAATGGAACTTAATTTTAAAAGTACACAGAAGCTAAATAAAAACTTTATGTATAATAACCTAACAAGAAGCAATTGTTTTGCAGTAGATTTTGGTGGTTCTAACTTTGATTTTACAAGTTTAAGAGGCGCTCATTTTAAATCATGTAATTTCTTTGGATGTAGCTTTAAATCAGCAGAATTTGTAGGAACAAACTGTAAAAAGAGCAAATTTAAAAATGCTAAGTTTGAGGGAACTCTTTTTGAAGGTGTTAACTTAAATGGGGCAGACTTTAGAGGGGCAACTTTTAAAAATGTTATTTTTGTGGGCACAGATTTAAATGTAGCTAATAACTTAGACTTAAATGCTGAAGGTATTACTATCTATGAAGCAATGCCAGAGCTTGAGATGAGTAGTGAACTTGAAGAGGCACTTAAGTTAGCTATGGAGAATCAATATGTAAAGACCTCACGTGTTTTAGATACAAAGGATGGGGGTATTCATACCGTTAATGTGATGCGCCTTTTAGAAATCTTTGATGAGAAAGCACTTATTAGAGGGTTTAAAATTATGACACCACGTCTTGATAAAGATTTTTGTACATTAAGTTATATTATTAAAACTTTAACAACTTATAAAGAAGCTGGGCTTCTATAAGGAGATTAAGAGCGAGAAGGGTAAAATAAGGATATCGAGAAAACATAAAAGGAGAAGAAGTTGTCATAGTAGGTGGCAGCTTCTTCTCTTTTTATAGATAAATATTAAAGGATTTTACATAGAGTTAATACAAAACTAATGTTTAGCTAATATAGATTTAATTTTAATCCCTTATGATTTGATTGAAATTAAAAGATTAAAACAAAAGGGGAATGAAAATGAAATTAACAAAGAAATTAGTTGCAGTATTAATGGGTGTAGTTGTAATGGGGACTTCACTTGTAGGCTTTACTTCAATGGAAGCTAAATCAGTAGCACAAGTAGGTGCAGCAAGTACGACAACTCAGAAAGCACAGTACAAAAAGCCTAAATATATCTTTACATTTATTGGAGATGGTATGTCTTATGTACAGCTTAACGCAGCTAATATCTATCAAGGGGTAACAGAAAAAGGTGATTTAAATCTTGGTAATTTAGCAGTATCAGAATTTCCTGTAGTAGGTTCAGCTACGACACAAGATGCTACATCATTCTGTCCAGATTCAGCCTCTACAGCAACAGCTATATCAAGTGGTGTTAAGACACATAGTGGTGTAATTGGCTACAATGCAGATAAACAAACAAAACCTGAAAGCATTACAGAAAAACTTAAAAAAGATGGCTATAAAGTAGGAATCGTAACAAGTGTATCTATTGATCATGCAACACCAGCTGCTTTCTATGCACATGTTGTATCAAGAAGTAATATGTATGATATAGCACTTCAACTTGCAGATAGTGGTTTCGATTACTTTGCAGGCGGTTCACTTGTACAACCAACAGGTAAAAATGGTGACCAAAGAGATGCTTTTGAAATTATAGAAGAAAAAGGCTACAAAATTGTAGATTCTAAAGAAGAAATTATGGCTTTAAATGATCAATCAGGCAAAGTTTATGCCATAAGTCCTAACCTTCAAGATTCACAAGCTATGACATATGACTTAGATGCGGATAAAGGTGAACTGAGACTTAAAGATTTTGTAGAAAAAGGTATTGATGTACTTGATAATGAAAATGGTTTCTTCATGATGGTTGAAGGAGGTAAGATCGACTGGGCAGGCCATGCTAATGATGCAAGATCTAACATTGGTGATGTTATTGCATTAAATGAAGCGATAGAGGTAGCTGTAGACTTTGCAAATGAGCATCCAGAAGAAACACTTATTATCGTAACAGGGGACCATGAAACAGGTGGTATGACAATTGGGCAAGCAACAACAGGTTATAATACAGCCTTTGATATTTTAGAAAATCAAAAAATGAGCTACGTAGAATTTGATAAGCTTATCGGGGACTATAAAGCGAGTACATCAGCAGATAAGGCAAAACTTGAAGATCTACTTCCAATCATTAAAGAAAACTTTGGTCTTGTAACAAGCAAAGATAAAGATGCAGCTAAAAATCCAGCACTTGTTTTAACAGATTATGAATACAAAAAACTTGAAAATGCTTTCAAAGAAACAATGAAAGCACAAGAGGATAGAGCACAAGGTGAGCAGCAGACTGCTCTTTATGGTGGATATGAACCACTTAGTGTAACACTTACACATATCTTAAATAATAAAGCAGGTATCGGCTGGACTTCATACGCTCATACAGGGGTACCAGTTCCAGTTTATGCAATGGGCCAAGGTCAAGAGCTCTTTAATGGTTCATATGACAATACAGACATCTTTAATAAACTTGTAGAAATCTGTGGTCTTAAGTAAAATTTTATGAAACTAAATAGATAATAAAAGGTGGTGGTGAAAAGTGAATTTTGTCCACCACCTTTTTAGCTCGAGATAATTAAGAGAGGATAGGTTACTAGAAAATGATACAAAAATATTTAAAAAATAAAAATGTAATTTTTTCATTAGTATGTTTAGTGGTCATAGGCATACTACTTATGGTACCTACAGGTTTTGAAAAGCAACTTTATGTCAATGCAGAAAATGTAAAAGCTAAGGTAGTTGAAACGAATGAATCTACTGTTTATAATAACGGACTTTTAAAACAAGGAAGTCAGGTATGTATGGTAGAACTCTTACAAGGTAATCATAAAGGAAAAGTAGTAGAAGCTGTTAACTTTTTAAATGGTAAGCTAGAGTTCGATAAAATGTTTGCACCAGGAGATAAGGCACTAGTACTAGTGGAGCAAGATGAGCAGGGAAATATTCTTTTTGTAAATATGTTGGATCATTACAGACTGAACGTAGAGTTATTGATTGTGCTGGTTTTTATGGGTGTTTTAATATTATTTTCAGGAGCAACTGGCCTGCGAACTATTATTTCATTTGTATTTAGTCTTTTATGTATATGGAAGGTACTTATACCTCTTTTATTAAAAGGGTATCATCCTATGCTTGTAGGACTTTGTATAGGTGTAACGATGGCAGTAGTAACTTTAATTTTAGTGGCAGGTTTTACAAAGAAAGCTTATTGTGCCATATTAGGATCAGGTGTAGCTTCGATTATAACCTGTTTACTGGCAGTAGGTTTTGGTTATTTATTTAGAATAGATGGGACAGTTATGCAGTGGTCAGAATCATTGCTTTATGCAGGCTTTGAGCATCTTAATTTAACCCTTATTTATCAAGCATCTATTTATCTAGCTTGTTCAGGCGCCATGATCGATTTAGCTGTAGATATTTCAGCAGCATTAGATGAAGTAGTAGAAAAAAAGCCAGACCTTTCAGTGAGAGAGATTCTACAGTCTGGCATGAATATTGGAAAGTCTGTAGTAGGCTCACAGACTACAACACTTTTACTTGCCTATATGGGAAGTTTTATTGCAGTCATGATGGTATATATGGCACAAGGTACACCTATGATTAGTATTTTAAACTCCAAGTCTATTGCGTCAGAGGTTCTACATACTTTTGTAGGCTGTATAGGATTAGTTATTGTATCTCCAATTACAGCGCTTATCTGTAGTTATATTTATAAAAAGAAGAAGGAAATTTAATTGACTCCCATTATGGTGTATAATAATTAAAAAGCATATTAAAAAATAGATTAGAGGGGTTATAAAATGAAAAATTATCATACACATACTTATAGATGTAAGCATGCAGTGGGAACTGTAGAAGATTATGTAAAAGCAGCTATAGAAAATGATGTACAAGTACTGGGTATGTCTGACCATACACCTTTTCCAAATGATAGCCATTGGCTCAAGGTACGTATGGCATATGAGGAGCTTGAAGCATACTGCAAAGAAATAGATGAAGCTAAAGAAAAATATAAGGAAATCAAAATCTTAAAAGGATTTGAATGTGAGTATTTGAAAGAGTACCATGAATTCTATAAAGAAGTGTTATTAGGACAACACGAAGCAGATTATCTTATATTAGCAGGCCATCAAATCTTTGGAACTTCTCCATGGAATTTGAGGGGAGAAGTAAAAAGTTTAAAAGAAGAGTTGAGACTTTATGCAGATTATCTTGTAAAAGGCATGGAGACCGGCCTCTTTACTTTTGTAGCCCATCCTGATGTATTTGGAACTTTTTATTTAAATTGGGATGAAGAAGCTCTAGCTGCCTCTAAATATATTATAGAAGCGGCAAAGGCTTACCATATGCCACTTGAAGTGAATGGATATGGTCTTCGTAAACCAGAAATTACAACAGCACAAGGTGTAAGACGTATGTATCCACTGCATGGCTTCTGGGAATTAGCAGGTCATTATGATATAGAGGTACTCGCTAATTCAGATGCACATAAGCCATCTGATATTATCTCAAATATTGAAGAAGGATATAAGATTGCAAGTACATATGGACTTCATAAAAAGTTTGAGATAATAAGATAAGAAGAAAAAAGATTGCTGGATGCGTTAATTTTTTCGAGTTATTTTCAGCTTTAGGGACTATGCATAGAAGCTCTCTATTCTGAAGGTTATGCAAAAAGCTTATAAAAATAAAGGATAAGCGATTACTTTATTTCATACATCTACCACACTAAAAGTCGTTCTAAAGAGCTACCATTAAGGGGGAGGCAGTCTCTTTAGGATGGCTTTTTTTGTTCCTCAGGTGAGTAGAAAAGGATAATGAGGTAGCATACTTTAAAAAGTGTGCCTGTGTGCATTGGTTTGTGAGAAAGTAATAGTTTTATAACAAATTAGAGAGAATATACGATTAATATGCAAGAAAAAAGTAATATTTGTGAGTTTTATACAAAAATTAATTGACGTTGAAAAAATAGACGATTACTATTAAGGTAAGAAGTGTGCTGGGGCACACCGTTAGCAAGGAACTCAATACAGGGAGAGGGATGAGAGATGGCAGTAACCATTAACAAAATTGCTGACCTATGCGGTGTATCAAGGGGGACTGTAGATAGGGTGCTTAATAACCGTGGTAGGGTAAAAAAAGAAACCGAAATAAGAATTAGAGAAATAGCAAATCAATTAGGCTATACCCCGAATATGGCAGGGAAGCAGCTTGCTATAAGGAAAAAGGCTCTTACAATAGGACTGATCCTCATTGCGGAGGGCAATGCTTTCTTTGATGATGTGATAAGAGGTGTACAGAGTGCTGAAAAAGAATTACAAGACTATGGTGTAACAGTGCAGATTAAAACAATGAAGGGCTATAATGTTTACAGACAGCTTCAACTGATTGATGAAATAAAAGATAAGGTAGATGCATTGATTATTAATCCAATTAGCGTACCTGCTATCGCGACTAAGATTGATGAATTAGTAGAGGGTGGTTTATGTGTGATTACAGTAAATACAGACATAGAAAATAGCAAACGACTGTGTTACATAGGAAGTAATTATACAAGATGTGGACAGACAGCTTGTGGTGTGTTAGGGCTTTTAACAGGAGGTAGAGCTCATATAGGCATCTTAACGGGTTCCAATAAAGTACTTGGTCATAATGAAAGAATAAAGGGATTTAAAGAAGTTTGTAAGAAAAAATATCCTGCTTTTAAGATAGTAGGCTATGGAGAGACGGAAGATGATGATATTAAAGCCTTTGAAGTGACGAATAAACTTTTAAGCGAACATCCTGAAATGGATGCCATTTTTGTGGTAGCAGCAGGGGTGTATGGTGTGTGCCGAGCAGTTCTTTCTTTTGGACGGGAGCATGAGATTACGATTATTTCATGTGACAGTATTCCTACTACTATTGAAATGATGAAGCAAGGAGTAATTAAGGCTACAATTTGCCAACAGCCTTTTATTCAAGGCAATAAGTCTGTGCACACAGCTTTTAATTATCTTGTAAGTGGAGAAGTACCAGAGAACAAAAAGTTCATTGTACAAAGTGAAATTAAAATAGTGGAAAATTTATAAATGGGGGTTATTATTATGAAAAGTTATTTTGAAGATATGCCAGTAATTAAGTATGAGGGGCCGGATTCTAAAAATCCTTTTTCCTATAAATACTATGATGCTGAAAGAGTGATTAAAGGCAAAAAGATGAAAGAGCATTTAAAGTTTGCTATGAGTTACTGGCATACTATGTGTGCAGGGGGTGCTGATCCTTTTGGGGGAGTAACCATGGATAGGTCCTATGGGGAAACAGAACCGATGGCAATCGCAAAAGCTAAAGCAGATGCTGCCTTCACATTTATGAGTAAGATGGGCATTGAATATTTTTGTTTTCATGATGTAGATATTGCACCTGAAGGTACAAATTTTGAAGAGACAAGAAACAATTTTCATGAGATGGTAGCGTATATTGAAGGAAAAATGAAAGAAACAGGTATAAAGCTTTTATGGGGTACAGCAAATTGTTTTAGTCATCCAAGATATATGCATGGTGCGGGAACTGCTTGTCATGCAGATAGCTTTGCTTATGCTGCGAGCCAGATTAAAAATGCATTAGATGCAACGATTCGATTAGGTGGTCAAGGGTATGTATTTTGGGGTGGTAGAGAAGGGTATGAAACACTTCTGAATACAGATATGGGTTTTGAACTGGATAATATGGCACGTCTTATGCATATGGCCGTAGCATATGGTAGAAATCATGGTTTTACAGGTGATTTCTATATTGAGCCAAAACCTAAAGAACCTATGAAACATCAATATGATTTTGACACAGCAACAGTGCTTGCATTCCTTAGAAAATATGGACTAGATAAAGATTTTAAAGTGAACATTGAAGCAAATCATGCCACACTTGCAGGTCATACTTTTGAACATGAACTAGCGGTAGCACGTATTAATGATGTTTTTGGGAGTATTGATGCCAATCAAGGAGACCCGCATCTAGGGTGGGATACAGACCAATTTCCAACAGATGTACAAAGCGCAACTCTATGTATGTTAGAAGTGATTAAAGCAGGCGGTTTTACAAAGGGTGGTCTTAACTTTGATGCAAAAGTCAGAAGACCTTCCTTTGATTTTGAGGATATTGTCTATGCTTATATAAGTGGCATGGATACTTTTGCACTAGGTTTGATTAAGGCTTATGAGATTTTAGAAGATGGTAGGATAGAAAATTTTGTAACAAAGCGCTATGAAAGTTACACTTATGGTATTGGAAAGGAGATTGTAGAAGATAGGGCGACTCTTGAAAGCCTAGAAGCTTATATACTTGAAAAGGGTGAGACTAAAGTAGAAAGTGGTAGACAAGAATTATTAGAAAGTATTTTTAACACTATCTTGTTTAAATAGGAGGACAATATGAAGTATCTTTTAGGAATTGATATAGGGACATCAGGCACCAAAACAATACTTTTTGATACAGATGGAAATGTAGTGGCTTCTAGTACAAAGGAATATCCTCTTTATACCCCTCAAAATGGGTGGGCAGAACAAGATCCTATAGATTGGTGGGAGGCTACAAAAGATACAATTCAAGAAGTTGTGACATTATCAGAAGTAGAGAATGAGCAGATTGTAGGTATTGGCCTTTCAGGACAGATGCATGGCCTTGTCATGTTGGATGAAAAAGGTCAGGTGATTAGAAATGCTATTATTTGGTGTGACCAAAGGACGGCTAGGCAGTGTGAAGAGATTAATCGTTTGGTAGGCAAAGAAAGACATATTGAAATTGCAGCCAATCCGCCTCTTACAGGGTTTATGGCTTCTAAAATTTTATGGGTAAGAGAAAATGAAAGCGAAAACTATAACAGATGTAAGCATATGCTACTGCCTAAAGATTTTATTCGTTATAAGTTAACGGGTATATTTGCAACAGAAGTATCAGATGCTAGCGGAACAGGGCTTTTAGATGTGAGAAAACGTTGTTGGTCAGATGAAATTTTAGAAAAGCTTTCTATTGATAAGGAGTTTTTACCAAAGGTCTATGAATCGCAAGAAGTAACAGGGACTGTAATGGAGGAAGTAGCAGCACTGACTCACCTTAAGGCTGGTACGATTGTTGTGGGCGGAGCAGGAGATAATGCAGCGGCTGCTGTAGGCACAGGGGTAGTTTCAGATGGAAAGGCTTTTGTGACCATTGGAACATCAGGTGTAGTCTTTGCCCATACCTCACAAATCAATATTGACCCAAAGGGGAGAGTGCATACCTTTTGTGCTGCAGTACCAGGAGCTTGGCATGTGATGGGAGTTACACAAGCGGCGGGGCTATCTTTAAGATGGCTTAAAGATCAAATGTGTGAGGAAATAAAATTTCAGGCAGATGAGAAGGGGGAAGATGTTTATGAAATAATGACCCAAATGGCAAATCAGTCTCCTATAGGTGCACACAAGTTACTGTACTTACCTTATTTGAATGGAGAGCGTACACCTCATCTTGACCCAAATTGTAGAGGCGTATTCTTTGGTATATCGTCAGTACATACAAAAAAAGATTTTATACGTGCTGTAATGGAAGGTGTAACGTATTCTCTTAAAGATTGTCTAGGGATTATTTTGGAGATGGGCTATTCAGTAGATGAAATGATAGCATGTGGTGGAGGCGGTAAAAGTAGATTTTGGAGACAAATGTTAAGTGATAATTTTGACTGTAATGTTCAAACCCTAACTGCTGATGAGGGTCCTGCACTTGGTGCGGCAATACTAGCAGGTGTCGGAGCAGGACTATTTTCTTCAGTAGAAGAGGCTTGTAACAAGATTATTCATAAAAAATCACAGCAAGAACCTATTGTGGCAAATACAGAAGTATATGAAAAGTATTATAAAGCCTACCAAGGTTTGTATAGAACGCTTAAAGAAAATTTTAAAGACCTAGCTAAGTTATAGGAGGAAAAAGTATGATACAGTATCCATTTCAAGACAGCACACTCCATATTGAAGCAAGAATTCAAGATCTTATATCTAGAATGACTTTGGAGGAAAAGGTAAGACAGTTAGATATTTATTCAAATAACGAGTTTAAAGATGACAAAGATGATTTTGATTTTGATAAGTTGATGGAAGTATGTGGGGATGTAGGTATAGGGTGTTTGCAAAATAGGTATTCAAGTGCTCATCTGAATAATAAGATTCAAAAAGCAGCCTTAGAGGCTTCTAGACTTCCTATTCCGATTTTATTTAGTGAAGAAGCCTTACATGGATTAATTTGGCCTGAGTGTACAGTCTTTCCACAACAGATTGCACTCGCTTCTACTTTTTCACCTGAGTTAGGTTTTAGACAAGGGCATGCTATTGCTAGAGAGTGTAGAAGCTTAGGTGTTCATGAAACATGGTCGCCGGTTCTGGACCTAGCACGTGACCCAAGATGGGGCCGTGTTGAAGAAGCTTATGGAGAGGATACATACTTAGCTTCTCGTTTTGCAGAGGAAATGGTAAGAGGGCTACAAGGTGATGACTTAAGTAGAAATGACACCATTATAGCTGAAGTTAAGCATTTCTCTGGTTATGGTGCACCTACAGGTGGTTTAAACTGTGCACCTGCTATGATGGGGAAACATGAACATGAGTTTTACTGTTTACCAGTATTTGAAGCAGCATTTAAAGCTGGAGCATTAAATACAATGTGTTCTTATAATTCTATTGATGGTATTCCAGTAGCTGGTGACCGTCATTTACTAACAGATGTATTACGAGGCGATTTCGGCATGAGAGGATTTGTGCGTGCGGATATGACAGCTATTACCATGTTACATAGATGTCATTATGTAGCACCAACGCAGCGAGAGGCTATTCGTATGGCGATTGAGGCTGGGGTTGATATGCAGCTTTATGATTTCTCACATGATTTTTACCAAGATACTTTAATAAGTCTTGTTAAAGAAGGGGAATTAAAAGAAGAGGTGGTGGATTTATCGGTTAGCCGCGTTCTAAGAGCTAAGTTTATGCTGGGGCTCTTTGAAAATCCTTATACAGATGAAGCGTTATCTAAGTCAGTAGTTCATTGTCAGGAGCATGTTGACTTAGCCCTTGAAGTAGCAGAAAAAGCAATTTGTCTTCTTAAAAATGCTCATCATACATTGCCACTAAAAAAAGATTTAAAAACCATTGCAGTCATTGGACCTAGTGCTGCAGTGCCACGCTTTGGAGATTATAGTGCACCAACAAAATCTTGCTTAGGGGCAGTAACCTTATTAGATGGCATTCAAGCGGTAGTGTCTGAAGATACAAAAGTTTTATATGCTAAGGGGTGTGATATTTTAGAATTTGAAACAATGCCTATTCCTGCTACATGGTTAAAAGATCATAAAGGTAACCCAGGTCTTAAGGCAGAATATTTCAATGCCCATAATTTTGAAGGTGAGCCAATTGTGATAAGAAATGATACACAAATTAATTTTAACTGGATTTATACAAAGCCTGCTGAAGGGGTAAATGCAGATAGATTTGCAGTAAGATGGACAGGTGTACTTGCGCCGACGCAAACATTTGAAGGCTCTATCGGTTTAAGCAGTATGGACAGTATGCGCCTTTGGATTAATGAAGAACTTGTTGTAGATGGATGGGGCGATAAAGAGGCCACCACAATGAAGCCGTTCTTCTTTGAAGCAGGTAAGGAATATAACGTCCAAATAGAATTTATAAATGATCAAAGAGGCGTAAGAGTAATCTTTGGTTATAATATGGGTAACGATGATATGGAACAGGCTGTTTTAGTGGCTAAACAAGCTGATGTAGCCATTGTGGCAGTGGGAGATAGTGAAGAAACTTGTGGTGAGAATTTAGATAGAGCAGATTTGAATCTTCCTGGAAGACAACTAGAACTCGTAAAAAAAATCTATGAAACAGGAACCCCTGTGGTACTTGTCCTTCAAAATGGACGTCCACTATCTATTACATGGGAAGCTGAACATCTTCCAGCAATTATTGAAGCATGGCATATTGGTGAACAGGGAGGTCATGCTCTTGCTAAAGTACTCTTTGGCGATACGAATCCAGCAGGGCGTTTACCAATTTCTTTTCCTAAATCCGTAGGTCAAATTCCAGTTCACTACAACCGTCGTCCATTTGGTGCAACAAAATATGTAGAGATGGATTGGAATCCTCTTTATCCATTTGGATTTGGCCTAAGTTACACAAACTTTGAATATAGCAATCTAAAACTGTCATCAGATACGATTACAGCTGATGAGATTTTGGAGGTATCTATTGATGTAACCAATACAGGCACATGCTATGGTGAGGATGTTCCACAACTTTATATTCATGACAAATTTAGTAGTGTAGTACGCCCATATAAAGAACTTGCTGGTTTTGAAAGAATAGGTTTAGATTCAGGACAAACGAAGACAGTTACATTTAAATTAGGTGAAAGGCAACTTAGAGTTTTAAATCCTAAATTTGAATGGCTTGTTGAAAGTGGTGAATTTGAAGTAATGGTAGGTGCACATTCACAAGACTTACCTCTTAAAGCTACATTCTGTGTAAAATAAATTAATTAAGTTTTTAAAAGCTAGGACATAGTCATTACTTAAAAGTAGAATGATATTATTCTAGTTTTTTTGTAGATAAAGTAAAATGTTATAAAAAAATATGTAAAAAAGTAATATTGAAAGGTGTTTACAATATCAGAGAACGTATGCACAATCTGTATCGTATAAAATGTATAAGGATTTATTATACGTAGGATAGCTTTTAATAATCAAAATGTATAAGAAATCAAAGAGGATTACTGTTATACTTCCTGTAATAATTGGATTGGGTACACTAATTGTTGTAAATACACATCATAGTGCTATTATTTTAGGATGTTTGACACTAGGTATAATCTGTTTTATCATATCCTATTATATAAGTAAAAGATTTATATAGTATCTAAACATTAAATAAAAAGAAGCAGGTAGCTATAGGTGCTATCTGCTTCTTTTTATTTATAGATTATTTACCGTAGTAAGCTTTTTTGTAAAGATCTTCTAACTCATGTACTTTTGGAAGTCTTGGGTTAGCTGTAGTACATTGGTCTTCGAAAGCTTTATAAGATAAGTCTTTGATTTTTTCAAGGTAAACTTTTTCATCTACTCCCATTTCTTTAAGTGTGAATGGGATATTAAGTTCTTTCATTAAGTCTTTAACGGCTTTTACTAAAGATTTAACACCTTCTTCTGTAGTAGAAGCTGGAAGGCCTAAACGTTTAGCAATTTGAGCGTATCTTTCTGGTGCTACGAATTTACCGTATTTAGGGAATGCCATAAATTTAGTTGGATTTGTTTCACCATTGTATTCAATAACGTGTGGAAGAAGAATAGCATTTGCACGACCATGAGCAATATGGAACTCGCCACCAAGTTTATGAGCAAGTGAGTGGTTGATACCAAGGAATGCATTTGTGAAGGCCATACCTGCAATACATGAAGCATTGTGCATTTTTTCACGAGCTTCTGGGTCATTTGCACCAAATTTATATGAACGTGGTAAGTATTCGAATACAAGTTCAATTGCTTTCATAGCAAGTGCATCTGTATAGTCTGAAGCAAGCACAGATACATAAGCTTCAATAGCATGTGTTAATACGTCAAGACCTGTATCCGCTGTTGGACCAGCAGGAACACTCATAACGAACTCTGGGTCAATAATAGCAACGTCTGGAGTTAATTCGTAGTCAGCAAGAGGGTATTTCATATTTTTAGATTTATCTGAGATAACTGCGAATGATGTTACTTCAGAACCTGTACCTGATGTTGTTGGGATAGCTACGAATTTAGCATATTTGCCCATATGAGGGAATTTATAAACACGTTTTCTAATATCTAAGAATTTTTGAGCCATACCGATGAAGTCAGCTTCTGGGTATTCGTAGAATAACCACATAGCTTTACCAGCATCCATTGCAGAACCACCACCAAGTGCAATGATTACGTCTGGTTTGAATGACTTCATAAGTTCAGCACCTTTTCTTACTGTTTCAAGGTCTGGATCTGGTTCTACATCGCTGAAGATTTCAATAGCAAGTTTATTTTGATTTTTATTGAGTTGGTAAAGCACACGATCTACATATCCTAGTTTTACCATCATTGGGTCAGCAACAATGAGTGCACGAGAGATGTTAGGCATCTTTGCTAGATATTGTACAGAACCTGCTTCAAAATAGATTTTTTCTGGAATTTTAAACCATTGCATATTCACGCGTCTTTTTGCCACCCTTTTCTTATTAATTAAGTTCATAGCTGTTACGTTAGATGAAGTAGAATTACGTCCGTATGAACCACAACCAAGTGTTAATGAAGGCATCATAGAGTTGTATACATCACCGATACCACCGAAAGCAGAAGGAGAGTTTACAATGATACGACAAGCTTTAAGTCTTTCACCATATTCTTCAACAAGTTTTTCATTTGTTGAATGGATAACAGCTGTATGGCCAAGTCCACCAAGTTCAACCATTGCTTCAGCTTTGGAGATACCATCTTCTACATCTTTCGCTTTTACAACAGCAAGTACTGGAGAAAGTTTTTCTCTTGAAAGAGGATAAGCTTCACCTACGCCGTCAATTTCACAGCAAAGCACTTTTGTTTCTTTTGGAATAGTAATGCCAGCAAGTGCTGCGATTTCATAAGGGTATTTACCTACGATATCTGGGTTAACCATTTGTTTTTCAGGATTGATTACAATTGGTTCAAGTTTTTTTATTTCTTCTTTAGTTGCAAAGTAGCATCCAAATTTTTTCATGAAAGCTACTGCTTTATCATAAATAGGCGCTTCGATGATAGCAGCTTGTTCAGAAGCACAGATCATACCATTATCAAATGCTTTTGAAAGCATAAGGTCTGTAAGAGATTGTTCAAGGTTAGCTGTTTTTTCAATGAAAGCAGGTACGTTACCAGGGCCAACACCAAGTGCTGGTTTACCAGCTGAGTAAGCTGAACGAACCATAGCAGAACCACCTGTAGCAAGAATCATAGCTACTTTTGGATGATTCATAAGTGCTGTAGTTGCTTCGATTGATGGGTGGTCAATCCATTGTACACAGTTTTCAGGAGCACCAGCAGCAATAGCAGCATCTCTTACGATTTTAGCTGCTTCACGAGAGCAATTTTGTGCAGATGGATGGAATCCAAAGATGATAGGATTACGTGTTTTAGCACAGATGATTGCTTTGAACATTGCTGTTGAAGTAGGGTTTGTTGTAGGTGTAACACCACATACGATGCCAACTGGTTCAGCAATTTCTGTATAGCCTTCATCATCATTATCTTCAATAATACCTACAGTTTTATCATGTTTAATACTATGGTAGATATATTCTGTAGCAAAAATATTTTTTGTAACTTTATCTTCAAAGACACCGCGCCCAGTTTCTTCTACAGCCATTTGAGCCAGTTTCATTTGAGCAGATAAACCAGCAAGTGCCATTGCTTGTGTAATGGCATCAACTTGCTCTTGAGTGAGTTTCATATATTCCTCAAGTGCTTTATCAGCTTTTTCTACTAATTCGTTAACCATAGCTTGTGCATCGATTACAGGTGCAGCAGTTTTAACTTTCTTCTCTTCAGCCATTATAATAGCCCCCTTATAAAATATTAAAATTTTTTATAGATAACTAGCTGAGTCGTGATGTCGAAGTTTTTTATTGTTTATTTTTTAACATAATCAAATAATAACACTTTGGCAAAGTATTGTCAAATGTTTAACGAAATAAAATTTATAAAAAATAGTTAGTCTATGTAAAAACATAACAAAAATACAATAAAAATAAATTATTAATTGTGCATATTTTATAATTGTTGATTTTCATAAGTAAAGTAAATTTTAGAAAAATGGATATAAAATATAATTAGTATAAATATAATATTTATGCTTATGATGAAATTTAATATATAAGGTAGTAGAGCTAACATTAAAAAGAAAGAACTCTCATACATTAAAAAAGAAAAGTCATAGTACTTATTGGGGTTAGATAAACAGTCGTTTAGGAGAAAAGAGGGGTTTTAGTGAAAGAGATCATAAAGGGTATACTGATTATAATGGGATGTCTACTTATTCTAACTGGTGTAGCAGGCTACTATGAAAAGGATAGAATAGATAGAGGAACTAGAATATATCAGAGGAGATAGTTAGAAAAATGAAAGAATAATAATTTAACAATTATAGGGGCGATTCTATAACTCATTACAGGATTTTCATAATTCTATGTTAAAATAAAAGGAAGTCAACTAAAAAGGTAATGTGTAGCAAGTATATTAAAGAGAGAAAATGAAAGTGACATAAAAGGGAGGCAGAGGGACTATTGAACAAAAAAATTATTTTATCAAAGACTATTGTATTTGTATGTATCGTTGGTTTTATTACTTTGTTTAAAACCATTTTCGGAGCTGAAAATGCATTAATTGGTGTAACTTCTATTACAGCCCTATTAATGTTTTTGGAAAGAGATTTAACTATTGCACCGTGGAAAAATACTATGAAATTAATAGGGTTAAATTTATTTATTGGATGTACAGCAACACTTGCTAGCACTAATATGTGGATTGCAATACCTGTTAACTTTATGGCAATTTTTATATTAGGACACTCTCTTTTATATAATTTGAAGAAACCAATGTATTTACCTTTTATTCTTCAATATTTATTTATCCTAGCATCACCTGTTCCAGCTGAAAAACTTCCTATGAGGTTATTAGCTTTAATAGTTGGAGCGGTAACCATTATGGGCATGCAGCTTTTAACGAATAAAGGGAAGCTTACAAAAACAGGGAATAAGCTATTGGAAAGAGCATGTACAAGCCTTACTCAAAAAGCTATTAGTATTAAAGAGGATAAGGGTTATGAATGTATAGATAAAGAGATTAATCGGACCCTTCATGAATTTAGAAGATTACTTTATGATAAAAGAGAAAATGATTTTTATCTTACAGAAGAGGGAATGATTAAGCTTAATTTATCTGTTTCCTTACAAAAGATATCTTATTTATTAGATAAGATGAGCTATACAGGTGTGCAGCAGGAAGTTATTGATGACCTAATGAAATACCTTGATAAACTTAAAGATTGCCTTAATGATACTGCATATGTTAAGCAGCTAAAGCAAGTATTGCAGCAGCTATTTAATAAATATGAAGATAAGCAACTTAAGGATACTACTTCTTTAGAGATTCTTAATCATTTAGGATTTTTAGAGAATAATTTTAAGGCTTTAGAGACTTTAAAAGAAGAACACTATAATAGTGTTAAAAAGCTTGAAGATATTCCTAATGAATATAAAAAAAGTATCATTTTAAATGGTGCTATTAATAGGGATTCTATTAAATTTTCATATGCTATGCGCCTAGCTATAGGGATTACGTTAGCAGGTTTTATAACGGACTTCTTCAATTTATCAGAAGGCAGATGGATCATGTTTACTGTCCTTTCACTTATTGTACCAATCTATGAATTGTCAAAGCAAAAGGTAAAAGATCGTTTATTTGCTACAGTAGTAGGGGGCATTATTGTTACTCTTTTATTTGGGGTATTCCAAGATCTCACTATACGTACAATGATTTTAATGTTAGCAGGTTATATTGGTAGTTATTTAGCAGCGTATCGTTATAGTACTATTTGTGTAACGGTATCAGCTATTGGGGCAGTAGCATTAATGGGGAATACACAAGTATTTACTATCAATCGCATTATCTTTGTAGCATTGGGGGCACTTATTGCGAGTTTACTTAATAAATTCGTTTTCCCATTTAGAATAGATGACCATAATAAACAGCTAAAGAAAATGTATAAAGAAACGATTGCTGAAATGTTTAAAGCAGTATATGAAGTAGCACAAGGTAGGGAGTGTAAACATCGTATTAAAAATCTTCTCATTATAGCCTCTCTTATTGAAGAACAATTAAGGTTAAATAATCAAATTGTAGTAGATGAGACAGTAGAAAAATTAGAAAAAGCGCGTTGTTTACTACTTACTAATATTTATGAACTTTATATTTGGATTAGTGAGAATAAAATTAAAGAAGTAGATATTCAGCATATATTAGAAGATATTAAGACAATATCGAATGCTGACAAACAGGATATTCTCCCTGTTATTGAAGGTATACAAAAGCATATGGATAGGGTGAAGGGGATTAATGATAAAGTTATTTTAGGTATTATGCTTAATATCTTACAAGAGGAGGCTATATAACAATAAGGAGTATTCGTACTCCTTATTTTTTTATGGGCAAATTATGCTATAATGAGAAATGCTAAATACAATTAAGATAAATAAGGTTAAAGACATTTTATAAAGAAATTAAGATAATAGGTGACGATATGAAAAGATTTAAAAAGGTTTATATTGAGATTACAAATATTTGTAATTTAAGTTGTAATTTCTGTCCGAAAACAAAAAGAAAACTCACTATGATGGAGACAGACGCTTTTAAACATATTTTGCAAGCTGTTAAGCCTTATACGGATTATATTTATCTACATCTTATGGGAGAGCCTACGCTTCACCCAAGGCTTAAGGAGTATTTAGACTTAAGTTATGAGGCAGGTCTTACTGTTAATATGACAACTAATGGAACCTTACTCCCTAAAGTGAAGGAGATTCTTTTAAATGCACCTGCTTTGAGACAGGTAAATATTTCACTTCATAGTTTTGAAGCCAATCAAAGTGAGGTGGAGCTTGAAACGTATGTAAATCATATTACAGATTTCGCTCAAGAAGCAACTAAGAAGACAGAAATGATATGTTCGATTAGGCTTTGGAATATGGATAGTGAGGAGCTTAAAGCAAGTAATACTTTAAATAGCCATATTCTTGAGTTGTTAGAGGAAAAATTAAATCCTGAGGTGAATATTAGACAGCTACTTCAGCATAAGCAAGGTATTAAACTTGGGCATCATCTCTATCTCAATATGGCTGAGAAGTTTGAATGGCCAGATATGGATAAATTAGATGAGACAAGTAAAGTGTTTTGTTATGGCTTAAGAGACCAAATTGGTATTCATGTAGATGGAACAGTAGTACCATGCTGTTTAGATAGTGAGGGCAATATTCCACTAGGCAATTTATTTGAGAAGCCACTTGAAGAGATTATTAACTCAGAACGTGCAAAAGCCTTATATGAAGGATTTTCTAACAGATGTGCTGTAGAGGAACTTTGTAAACGCTGTGGATATGCAAAAAGATATTAAAGATATGTAGAAATAATAAAGTTAAATATCCTAAAATTATACACAATGATAAAAGTGATGAGAGTTTAGCGTGTTTTTTTATGAAAACATTATAAATGTATAGAGGAAATAGATGAAGTAAACAAGCAAAATGATGAAAAATTTTAAGGATTAAAATAGATAGTATTTTTAGATCTGCTTTAAAAAGTTGAATATTAAAATAAGAGGTATATAATAGGAAGTTGGGAAAAGATTTTAATATAAATAAAGGTGGGGAAGATATGCTTTCTTATGAATTCTTTCTAGATTTAGCGATTATACTAATTGCCGCTAAATTATTTGGTATTGCGTTTAGGAAGATTCATCTTCCGCAAGTAGTCGGTGTCCTTATTGCAGGGCTTGTAATAGGCCCAAATATGTTAGGACTTGTGAATGAAAGTGAATTTTTAGTAAAAATGGCTGAACTAGGCGTTATTATGCTTATGTTTACAGCAGGTCTTGAAACGGATTTAAAAGAACTTAAAAATACAGGGCTTGCCTCAATGTGTATTGCTGTGTTAGGTGTAGTTACACCATTAGGGGGAGGTTATGTACTTTATTCTTTATTTCATGGGGGATTCTCACCTGTTGGGAGTGAAGAATTTTTTAGAGCTCTTTTTATAGGAATTATTATTACAGCGACCTCTGTAAGTATTACAGTAGAGACACTTCGTGAAATGGGTAAACTTAAGGGAAAAGTAGGGACTGCTATCTTAAGTGCAGCCATTATCGATGATGTTGTAGGTATTATTTTATTAACTTTTGTGATAGGGCTTAAGAATCCAACTGTTAGTCCTGGAAAAGTTGTTTTCAATACAGTGGCATTTTTTGTTCTTGCAGCAATTGGTGGTGTTTTAGTAAATTACCTCTTTAAATACTTTGATAAAAAGTATCCACATAGAAGAAGAATACCAATCTATGGTTTTGTCCTTTGTCTATTACTCGCTTATGTAGCAGAAGAGTACTTTGGCATTGCAGACATTACAGGAGCTTATGTAGCAGGTATTATCCTTTGTAATATTCGTTCTTCAGAATATATTGTAGAAAAAATAGATATCAGTTCTTATATGATTTTTAGCCCTATTTTCTTCACAAGTATTGGACTAAAAACAGAAATTAATGGTGTAACAGGTACTATACTTGCCTTTTCTGTAGGTTTTGTTTTAGTTGCTCTACTCTCTAAGATTATTGGATGTGGTGTAGGGGCTAAACTTATTGGGTTTAATAGTCACGAGGCTTTACGTATTGGTGTAGGTATGATGGCAAGAGGTGAGGTAGCCCTTATTGTTGCACAAAAAGGGTTAAGTGCAGGACTTATGGATCCTGTATACTTCACAAGTGTTATATTCCTTGTTATTACTTCCTCTGTTATAACGCCTATTATTTTAAAGGTGCTTTATAAAAAGGAAGATGCTATAGATGAGCAAGTTCAGGCAAAGTCTGCACTTGTACACTAAAGAGAGAATCCCAGTCTTTTATAAAAATAGAGACTAGGATTTTTTTTGCCTATCTTATACAATAAGGAAAGAATATTATTTTAGGAGACTGTAAGTTATGAAAAATATAGAAGTCATAAGAAGAGCGCCATCTTACTTAAAAAACTTCAAATGTATAGGTGGAGCTTGTGAAGATACATGTTGTGCAGGGTGGTCCATTGAAGTGGATGAGGGAACCTATAAAAAATATAAAAAAGTAAAAAATAGTTCGATACGTACAAGATTAGATAAAGACCTTGTAGACCGAAAAAATAAAAGTACTCCAGAATTCGCGGCTAAAATTAAGCTTAAAAACAACCGATGTGCTTTCCTATCTAAAGAAGGCTGGTGTGATATTTATAGTGAATTGGGTGAAAGTTATTTAAGTCATACGTGTACTCTTTACCCACGTACCATTAATAAGATTAATAATGAACTAGAATATGGACTGACATTTTCATGCCCAGAAGCTGCAAGAGTTATTTTACTTAATGAAGCACCTATGACTTTTGGAGCACCCGAAAATAAGATGAATGAATCTGTACTAAGTGCTGTACTTGTAGTGAATGAAGATAAAGCCAGTAAGTGGCAGGATTACTTTAAAGTTATTCGTCAGATGATGATCGAGATGGTGCAAGATAGACGCTTTAATATAGAAGAAAGATTGGAACAACTTGGTGACTTTATGCTGCAGCTTACGAAGCTTACGCAGCAAGGTAGTATAAAGAAAATACCTAGTTTTATACAAGAATACAGAAAAAAACACTTAGATGCGCAAGCTTCAAAAGCAAAAGAAGATTGTTCTGTTAATAAGCAAGAGATAATGAGGCTCTTAGAAAGAATGACTACTTTTAAGCAAGAAAAGAAGATAACTTCTAAAAGATATGAGACGTGTCTAGATAAAGTAGTAGAAGGATTAGAGCTAATAGATTTTAATAAAGAAATGGCTTATAAGCTTTATGAAGAAGGGGAAAAAACTTATTTTAAGCCTTTTATACAGGAAAGAAGTTATATACTTGAAAACTATCTGGTGAATTATATTTTTGAAAGATGTATTCCACTAGATGGGGCTACACCATTTTTAAGCTATGAACGTATGATGCTTTACTATCGTATGCTTAAGTTACATCTTATAGGGATAGCTCAGGTAGAAAAGAGCATAGAAGATAGTAGGGTTATTACACTTGTTCAGTCTTTTACCAAGACTTTTGATCATAACGATGAGTGTCTAAAGTATTTCATTAAATAAAAGGGAATTAGGGGAGGAAGAAAGATGTTACTTGGTACATTAGTAAATGTAGTACTTGTTTTAATAGGAGGATTTGTAGGGCTCTTTTTAAAAAAAGGTATTTCAAAAAGATTTTCAGATTTAATTATGAATGCTATTGCCTTAGTAACTATGGTTATAGGTATTACTTTTGCAACTGCATCAGAAAATATGTTGGTTGTCATCATTAGCCTAGTAGTAGGTGCACTTATGGGAGAAGGAATCAATATTGATAAGAAGCTTAACCAGCTAGGTGGCTTAATTAAAAGTAAGGTGAAAAGTGAGTCTGGCAATGTAGGAGAAGGCTTTGTTACAGCAACTTTACTTTTCTGTGTAGGCTCAATGGCTATTATGGGGTCGTTAGATAGTGGACTTCGTGGGGATCATACAGTACTGTGCACCAAAGCTATTATGGATGGCATCTCTGCCCTGATTTTTGCAAGTAGTATGGGAATAGGTGTAATTCTATCAGCTATGCCCATTCTTCTTTATCAAGGTAGCATTACGCTGTTATCGAGCTTTATACAGCCGTATCTCACACAAAGTATGATGACTGAGATGAATGCAGTAGGAGGTATATTATTGATTGGTTTAGGGATTTCTATATTAGGTATTAAAGAGATTAAAGTATCTAATTTACTTCCCGCTTTAGTCATTCCAGTTATTTTATTAGCATTTATAGATTAGATAGAAGAAAGGATTGCTCTAAGCAATCCTTTTACTTTATAAAAAATAAATCCTATTAAAAATTGCATATAAGAGAAAGTTACTTAGGTTTGAAGGCTTTTTGTGGAGAATTATATTATAAGGCAAATAAAAATAACTTAAATGGCTTAAACTAAATCAAAAGTTTAGTAGAAATGAGGAATAGACATGTATGATATGATTATTGTAGGTGGTGGCCCTTCAGGGCTTACAGCTGCACTTTATGCAGGGCGCGCTGAACTTAAAGCACTGATGATAGAAAAAGCTTTTCATGGTGGTCAAATGGTTACAACTAATGAAGTAGAGAACTATCCTGGCATTATAGAGACAACAGGACCAGAATTAGCAGGCATTATGTATGAGCAAGCTATAAGATTTGGGACAGAAGTAAAATTTGAAGAGGTTATTAAAATAGAAGATGAAGGAGATATAAAAAAAGTCGTTACAGCATCTAATATGTATGAAGCAAAAACGATTCTTTTATCTATGGGTGCTAAACCTAGAAAATTAGGCTTACCAAATGAAGAAGCGCTTGCTGGAAAAGGAGTATCTTACTGTGCTATTTGTGATGGTGGATTTTATAAAGATAAGACAGTAGCTGTAGTAGGGGGCGGAGACACTGCGTTAGAGGATGCCCTTTATTTAGCTCGATTAGCTAAGAAGGTTTACCTCATTCATAGAAGAGATAGTTTTAGAGCTAATAAACATTTGCAGACAAGAGTAGCCCAATCTTCAGTAGAAGTCATTTGGAACAGTGGTGTGACTAAACTTAATGCGGAAGAAACGTTAAAGAGTATAGAGATAACCAACTTAATAGAGAACACTACTCAGGAAATACCTGTAGATGGGGTATTTATAGCAGTAGGTAATATTCCTGTAACAGAACTGGTAAAAGGTCTTGTTGATCTTAATGAACAAGGCTATATTATGACAGATGAAAATTGCAAGACGAATAAATCAGGGATTTTTGCTATAGGGGATATTCGTCAGAAGAAATTAAGGCAGATTATTACAGCAGCAGCAGACGGTGCTATTGGTGTATATGAAGCAGAGCAGTATTTAGTAGAACATGAATAAGTATAGGCCATCATAAGATGGCTTATTTTTATATAATCTATTGACAGTAGAATGAGAAGAAGATAGACAGAAAGTCTTAAAGGGAACTCAGCGTATACTAAAGCCAGGTGGAAAAGTTATCATTGCTTATATAAATATTTGAGGAGCGTTAAAGGCTCGTTTAAGAGAATTTCCCAGAGGCCTTTAAAGATATAACAAAGTTTGAAAACTAAAATTATGTATGTAGAGCTAATGTTTGTAAGACAGGAATAAAAAAACGTATCAATATTAGTCTAATGCAACTACAAGTAATAAATGAGGGACTGCAATTAAAGATAGAGGAGCTACAAAAAGAGAATGAATAATAAGTATATACAGACTAGAACATGCTGTTCAAGTATATCCGATAACACAAATGAAAAAAGATAATTCAAATTAGTTATGAGTATTATGATTAATAAAAATATGCTACAATATAAATAGACTAAAAAATTAGAATATAGTATATTATTGGTTTGATAATATTCTAGGAGGTAACTGATGTATAATTTAGATTTTGAATTAAACGGTAAATCAGGTGTAATTCATATCGATTACTTAGCTAATACTAATGTGTCTGAATCAGGATTTGATATGCTTACTCATTTGGGATTTGATGTAAATATGTGTATGGGATATCCTACAATTCATGCATCTATTAAAAACTTTGAAGCTACAGGATATCGCAGACTTTGTGGCTGGATACAAGTGCTAAAATGTGAATATTTCAATTCTCCCGAAGAAACATCACCTGTACATACTAAGTTTATTATTGATAGCCTATATAGCAATGAGCTTCCTTTTTTTGCATATGGTTATCCAGCAGAATTATATGATGCACCTTGTAATAATTTAATAGCCCCATATGAAAAATTAACTTGGACAGCCTATACTTATCTCGTTACAATGCCCACCCATTTGACACAAAACACTATTAGTTATTTAGCAGGCTTTCAGTGGGGGTATACAGAGTGGAATGAGGCAGATAAGCGAGAAGTAATGCTTAGCCCACTTAAGAAAATTTCTTATGATGACTGGAAAAATAAATTAGAATTATTACAAGAACAATTCCCTAAGTTCTCATATTGTTAATGTCGGAGTATGTATATATCCATTTAAAAGATAATTGATATATACTAATCCAGTATGCTTAATAGATTACTCTATTAGGAGTATTTTATTGAATTAAGGGTAAATAATGAAATGAGTAAAAGACACAACCTATTATATAATAGGTTGTGTCTTTTACTCGGTAGTTTAAACAAGATTTATATATTAATTATGTTTAAAATTAATAAGCACAGTAGATTTTATACAAATTTAATAACTTTACAAATATAAATAGAGATACGACTGAGTATTTAAATATTATTGCAACAAAAGCATAAGTAACAAATAGATGAAGTTCAATTCTGAAAAGATGTGAGATAGAGCATTTAAAATAGTAGTGTACCCGTACAAAATGGGATTTATAAATTTTATTTAAAGTATGTATTGACGTATTTAGATGAATATGTAAAAATGCCTCTAATATAAGGTAAAGAATACAAAATTGTATCGATTTAATTTGTTGGAGGAAAGAATGTGATAAAAAAAGTTGCAGCAATTCATGATTTATCAGGAATTGGACGATGTTCTCTTAGTGTAGCTATTACAACTTTATCAGCCTTAGGTTTACAAGTGTGTCCTATGCCTACAGCCATCTTATCTAATCAGACAGGATTTAGTTCTTTTTCTTTTTTAGACTTTACACCCTATATAGAGGACTATATGAAAGAGTGGAAGAAAATAGGTTATCATTTTGATTGTATTTACTCAGGATTCCTAGGATCTAGTAAGCAAGTTGATCAAATGAAACAGTTTGTAGAATTTTTTAAAGAAGAAGGGACATTAGTAGTAGTAGATCCGGTTATGGGAGATGAGGGGCAGCTTTATACGACTTACGATGAAAGTTACATAGGAAAAATGAGAGAACTCATTAGCTATGCAGATGTGATTACACCTAATTATACAGAGTTTCTGCTTTTATTAGGGCAGTCGCAAAAAGAACTTACAGAAGAGGAAATTTATAAAGGAGCTAAAGAACTCACTAAGCTAGGTCCTACAAGAATAGTAGTGACAGGAAGAATAGAAGAAAATAGGGTTTACAATTATGGATTTGACGCTATAACAGAGGAAAGCTTTAAGGTCATTATACCTTTTAATCAAAAGAGTTATAGTGGGACAGGAGATTTAATGGCTTCTATTGTAAGTGGTATGCTTACTAAAGAATTTACATTAGAAGAAGCTGTCAAAAAAGCAGCAGATTTTATTTGGAAAGCAGTGGTTTATACAGAAGAGACTGGGATAAGACCAGAAGAAGGAATTATATTTGAACATTATTTGGGGGAGTTGATACAGTTATGAGCAAGGGGAAAAATGTAAAAACTATAATTTTAGTGGGACTATTTGCTAGCATAATTTATTTAACCACAGCATACTTATTTCATATCCCAACAGGGATGAATAATGGGTATATTCATTTAGGAGATGCATTCATTTATTTAGCGGCCAGTTTATTGCCTATGCCTTATGCTATGGCAAGTGCAGCTATTGGAGCAGGACTTGCAGACTTATTAACAGGTGCTACGGCATGGGTGTTACCAACTATTATTATTAAACCTCTTCTTGTTATTTGGTTTACTTCAAAAACGGATAAAATTGTAGTGAAGCGTAATATAGGAGCGGTTTTTATAGCAGCAGTAGTAGGGCTTTTGGGTTATGGTTTAGCAGAAGGGATTATGTATGGTAATTTCTTAACACCACTTATTAAGTTACCTATCAGTGCACTTCAGCCTATAGGGTGCGGCACTCTCTATATTTTAGTAGGTTTTGCCTTTGACCGTATAAAACTTAAAAGTCAACTAGTAAAAATATTAGAGGAGAGATAGAGATGACCATACTTTACACCATAGATAAAAGCCTATATGTTAATGTAACAAATGCCTGCCCATGCAATTGTACTTTTTGTGTAAGACTTGAACATAATAGTGTAGGAGAATGTGATAATTTATGGCTAGAGCATGAGCCGACGTTAGAAGAAATCATAGAAGCTTTTAAAAAGCAGAACTTAGAAGCCTATGACCAGGTTGTATTTTGTGGCTATGGCGAGCCGCTTGTACGACTAGATATTGTATTAGAAGTGTGTAAATGGATTAAGGCTAATAGCAATAGGCCTATTCGTATTAATACAAATGGACTTGCAAATCTTATTCATCAAAGAGAAATAGCTTACCTTTTGGAAGGAGCTGTAGATGCTATTTCAATTAGCCTAAATGCACCTAATAAAGAACGTTACTTAGAAATTGCTAGGCCATGTTTTGGTATAGATTCATTTGAGTCACTTATTCAGTTTGCGCAAGCATGTAAAAAGGTTATTCCTAGCGTTACCTTTTCAGTAGTAGATGTCCTTAGTCATGAAGAAATAGAAGCGTGTCAAAGGCTTGCGACAGACATGAATATTTCATTACGTGTAAGAGAAAGGATTAAATAATTGGTTAGAAGACACATAAAGCCAGCCTAAGACCTTACCCCCTTTAAAATGAAGGTCTTAAGCTGGCTTTAATCGAGTGGCAACTTGATAGGATTCCCCCTTTATCTACTTTGTTGCCACTAGAAAGTAGATAAATCTTGCAGAAAAGCTTAAGGAGGGCTTAAAGGGGGAAAAGCTCAATAAACTTTTCTGCTTTTAATAGGATTAAAGGTGACCTAGGATTTTATCTTTTCTCCTATACATTCTATATAGTCTCTATATACTTAAATTCCTCAAAATAAATATAAAATAAATTAATTTTGTCATCCTATACAAAAATAAATTAATTTTTTGTATAAAATTAAATATTCTATTTTTATAGAGTACTATAAAATGATATGATGATATAAAGAATATTTAAAGGGGGTGAGTAAATGATTTGGTTTTGGAGGGCAGTTGTTCTTTTTGGCCTATTAAACTTGATAAACCTGTTAGTTTATGACGGTGGGGCAGGTATGGAGCCTGTATGGATAGGGATTATAATAGGTAGCCTTATTCTTTGCTTCAAAAAAGCTTATGTATTTTTCTTCTCTAAAAGATGGTTTAAGGGCCTTATTATAGTAGGCCTTGTCATATTTAGTATGGTTGAACTCCTTATTATTATGAATGGTATAGGAACTAGTAGTAAGAAAACGAGTGATTATCTTATTGTATTAGGTGCTAGGGTAAAAGGGGAAACTCCTTCTTTGGCCTTGCAGTACCGATTAGATAAGGCATATGAATACCTTATAGAACATCCTAATACAAAGGTTGTTTTATCTGGAGGACAAGGACCAGGTGAAGACATTACGGAAGCTGAAGCTATGAGAAGGTATTTAAAGGAAAAAGGGATTCTAGAAAGTCGTATGATCCTTGAAGATAAATCTACAGATACAGTTGAGAATTTAAGAAATTCCTTAGGACTTATTGAGAAAGAAAAAGATAATGCAAGTATAACAGTTGTAACAAGTCGTTTTCATGTTTTAAGGAGTAAAATGATTGCAAGAGATTTAGGTAAAAAAGTAGATGGTATAGGAGCAGAAACGTTACTTTTCCTTATTCCAAACTATTATTTAAGGGAATTTTTTGCTGTTGTTGTAGAGTTTATGACGTAATAAAAATCATTCTGATGAAGTTAAAATAATTTATATTCTGTAGTATAATAAATAGGCTTTTTATAAAAGAGACAATTATTGAATGAGGGAGAAAGAAGATGAATTACAAGTACAAAAAAGTATGCCTTATACTATGAGTAACGACATTGTTAAGTACAGTACCTGTCTATGCAGGAGCGTCTTGTGGGGGGAATGGTTGGAATTGCTATAAGAAAGGGGTAAGTTATAGTAAAGAAGGTAACTATAAAAAAGCTATAGAGGAGCTTGCTTATGCAGCTGGGAAACTGCCAGGGCAGGCGGCTATACATAGTGAACTTGCTAAAGCTTATGAGAATACAGGGCAGTATCAACTAGCAGCGGACCATTATTATAAGCAAGCAGCACTTTATAAAAGCAAGGGAGAAGATCAACAAAGTTATTTGGCTGCCATGCGTAAAGCAGATGAGCTGAATAGTATAGTAGAATTTTATGTGTTAGAAGATAAGGTGCCAGTAGCTCCTTATACATTAGAGAAGTATGAGCCTATTAGAGGGGCTTATATTGGTGCTTTTATTGGCGCTGAAGAAAAATATAAAGATAGTGCTTATAACTGGGGTGGTACACTCAATGAGTTTGAAGAGTTTAACACCCTCACAGGTAAGAAACATGCTACTTTCTTTGACTATGGTTCTATAGGAACACCTCTTCAACAAAGTTTTCAAAGACAAGAACAAGATATGAAGGAAGCAGGTGCTGGCATACATATTGCTTATGAACCAAACAGAGGGCTTCAAGAAGTAACAAAAGAAGCTATTACAGTTTATGCAGAAGAATTACGTGATTTAGGTGTACCTGTTTTCTTACGTTATGCATCTGAAATGAATGGTAAATGGGTACCTTGGCATGGTAATCCAAGCTTATATATTGAGAAGTGGAAGATGGTACATGACATTATGGAACAAGTAGCACCTAATGTAGCTATGGTATGGTCACCATCAGAAATGCCTCTTGATCAGATTGATGCTTATTATCCAGGGGATAACTATGTAGACTGGGTAGGCATTAGTATTTATAGTGCACAGTTTGAAAATGGTGATATAACAAAGCCCACAGACAGAAGAAATCCTCTTGAAGCAGTAGATTATATTTATAACAAATATGCAGCGCGTAAACCTATTATGATTAGTGAGTATGCAGCAAGTCATGAAGCTGGTTTTGCACCTAACAAACAAGATACAACTCAATTTGCAAAAGCTAAAATGACTTATTTTTATGAAAGTCTTAAAATGAAATATCCACGTGTTAAATGTATTCAGTGGTATAGTGCAGATAACTATAACTTAGTAGATAAGAGTAAGAACAGAGTGAATTATAGTCTGTTAGAGGGAGAGGCTAAAGGCGTTTTAGCACGTTATAAAGAAATTATTGCAGATGAGTATTTCTTAAGTGATGTAGTGAATGGACCGCTTGTAGAAAATCAGATGAATGCACCTAAGCAGACAAAGAAAGTAAATGGTCAGCTTAAAGTAACGAAGGATACTACTCTAAGAACTTGGGTAAAATCTTATGATGCTTACATCAGTAGTGTAGTATACAAGTTAAATGGAGAGCGTATAGAAGAAGTACAAGTAGCGCCTTATGAACTTACTATACCTTATAGTAAGTTAAAAGCGGGAGCTCATACGTTAGAAGCAACTGTAATCGATTCACAAGGTAAAGTAGTCAAAAAGGAAGTTATACAGTTAATTAAATAATAGATTTGCGAATAAAAGGAAGTAAGTTATGTGACTTATTTCCTTTTATTGTATGGCGAATTGTCAAGTTAAGTGCAACACCTTTTCGTAATATACTTCATAGGGTGTTTTCCAGTTTAAGCATTTACGAGGTCGTTTATTTA
>OBXC01000387.1_pt1 | contig 37850 bp, 29 predicted proteins | sample 1538111 | NCBI WGS metagenome assembly OBXC01 (sample SAMEA2580137, study PRJEB22360) | human gut metagenome | biome: human gut; feature: human-associated habitat; material: faeces | place: Denmark | collected 2008/2010
TAATTATATAATTAGGCTGTATGAAGCTATAAATACTTCTCATCCCTACTGGTAGAATTGTTTGTGTGTAAGGGATGTGTGAAGTATGGACGATATCTTAAAGAAACGCCTACAGATTCTTGGTTTAAGAATTGCTTATTTTAGAAAACGGCGTGGACTTACCCAAGAACAACTTGCCGACAAGGTAGGCATGAGCTGGTCATACCTCGCTAAGATTGAGGCAAATAATAGCGATACTCCACATGCCATATCTTTGGAATATCTATTTGCAATATCTGATGTTTTAGGTATATCAGTATCAAGACTATTTGACGATTTAGACTAGGTCATTTACCTGTCAAAAAGGTCGTGAATAGCGGGCAACTGAACGCTCCTGGAGGGAATAACATGGATCTTACACATACGCGGGATGAATCCTCATGGCTTCCGCTGAAGCGTGAGGATTCTACATTTTTTCTGAAATTGATGCAGCAATCGTCTGAAGGACTCCGCAACATGATATTAAGTTATTTAACTTTCTATAACCTTGGCAATAAGGATTTGGAAGATATCTATGACTTGACCTTTTTAAGCGCAATTCAAAATATAGAAAAGCTCCGAGCAAGCCCCAATCCGGTCGGATGGCTGTACCGGGCTGCACGCTTTCATATCTCCCATCTAAAGCGATCAGAAAGTCGTCTCATTCGCTTTCCCGATCTTCACACACCCCTATCTACAGAGGACGACTTCCATCTCAGCCTATCAGAAATCCTTCCCAACAACCTAAAAGCTGATGACGTTCAGCTATTGACTCTACGTTATACTTATAGGCTCTCCATACGGGACATTGCAGAGCAATTGTCTCTGAGCGAAGATTCCGTAAAACAACGCCTAAAGCGATTGAGGGATCGCCTTAGGAAAGGGCTGAGTGATGACTCATAAAACTTTATGTACCCTGGTGGCCCCGCACTGCTCACAGTTGAATGGGGTAGCACATGGAGCGGTCGCGTGCATGGTGCAGCTTAGTTCTGGCCTATGTGTTCAGATCTCAGACTGGGCCGTTGTAGGTGGCACATAGTTGTATTTTAATTTTTCACTTTTTCAAAAGATTTTGTCACAAAATAAAATCCTACTGGTATTACAGTTAGGAGGGTAAATATGAACGAGTATAATAAGCGATTTGAGAATTTCTGTACTCAAATCCGTAGTTCCGCAAAGGGTAAAACCCCATTGGATCTTCTCTCTGAACTGGATTTGGCGCTTGAAGAGGCCAGCCTGACCGGCAACGAAGTAGATCCCGCTTTAGCAGATGCCTATATCGCTATCGCACAAGAAATGAGGGAGCTTCCCCCCGCCCCCTCCGGCGAGGAGCTTGCCGAACACTTTTTGGAGCGGCACGGCAATCTGTTCCATCACGCTCCCAACAGCGCCGCCGCTCTGCCCAGCGTCCATCGCCCCCGGCGCCGAAGGGTGCTCGGTATACTGGTCGCCGTCATGGTTGTTTTTCTTGCCCTGATGATGTCGGCCTACGGCCAAAAGGCCATAGAGTACGTGACCAAGTTCACGGATAAAAACCTGTATATAAATTCCGGCGGTGCATCTGCGGCCGATCTTGATTTTGACGAGCCGGATGACACCGGATACCGCTCCCTGGAGGAGGTTCTCAGCGCCAATGGCATCACCGGAGTCTGCCCAACCTGGCTTCCAGGTGGATATGAGCTCTCTATGCTCTATGTTCCATCGACGCCCTCGTATGGATCCTTTGGTGCATATTATGTAAATCCGCTGATCCCGGACAGCTCGATTGTAGTCGCTATTGACCGTTATCCCGGCGACGTTCCCTCCTCCTCTATTCCGAAGGATCCAAACTCTGAAGAGCTTTATCGGTCTGGCGGCGTGGAGCACTACATTATGACAAATACTACCCATGTGGTCGGAGCCTGGGTAAACAACCATTGCCTATGCACGATCTCCGGCACGATAACCCGGCAGGAGATGAAGGACGTCATAGATTCCATTTATGAAGGAGAGTAATTTATGTTAAAACCGCTATTCCGTTGCATCACCGCTATCGCCCTCTCTTTTTGTGTTACTCTTATCCCCGTCTTCGCGGTCGAACAATCCGCTAATAGCAGCTCCACTCCATTTTCAAGCGAATATCTAGCTCGTTGCAGTATATCCTTGTCCAGCGGCGGCTCAGGAAAGGTATCAGTCTCTTTTACAGTAAGTGCAAAGTCTTCTATGGACAAACTGGGTGCACAGTCTATCGAGATTGAACAGAATACCGGCAATGGCTGGCGTACATACAAGACCTATACCGGGACATCGACGAACGGCTTTTATGATTATGATACGTTCTTGTATGACCATAAGTTTTCGTTCACCGGGACATCGGGTGTCTCTTACCGTGCGGTATTAACGGCCTATGCGCAGAATAGCTCAGGTTCTGAAACCGATACAGCTATAAGCGATCCGTTTACCTGTCTGTGAGCGCCTTCCCTGTGGTTGCCTCTTCCATTTATCTCCTGCTACTTATTCGAGGTGTACTTTCTATTTGATTTAGAATCTTGCAAGCAATGCCCGTGTTAATACACACGCCTGTTTGCTTGTTGTGGGCAGCGCCCCCAAGCCCCCTTGAACAGCTCCGTATTGGAGCTGGCTACGCGTCCTGCGGGCGCTTATGAGCAAGGCAGGTTACTGCTGCCCGTACTCTCTTCCCTGCGCGTTGTTGCGCCCTGATTCCTGTAAAATGTAGTCCTCGTTGGCCTAGACCGTCAGCAGGTTACGCTCTTCGTCGCGGATCCTGTGCAACTCCGTATAGAATGCCTCTTCTATTCTAGGAGGGCGACGCAGTCAGCCTGTAAATCTTTCATACCCGGCAGGCAGCCTCTTGACGTTTAGCCTGTCAAAGTTCTACCTAGCCGTTTAGTGGGACAGGATATCGATCTCATGCTTAAAGCAACAGAATCTTTGGGGAATGCATAACCTTATAACAAGTGTTACACTACCTTAAATCTCATACAATCGATTCCACAAACTGTATGGCCGTCTTAACACGCGTCTTTCCATTTCAAAATTTTCGTTTGCAGTCTAAATTACCAAGTAATGTTTTACTGGCAATAATTGTAATAATCGTTGCTAATGTAAGGGCATTTTGTACAATTCGGGAGATAAGTTCATAAGGCCGTAACCTCATAAGCCTATCCCGACTTGGCGCAATAGGAGGTGAAACTTTTCAAATATTAGCAGTATTGCCTTATAGAGTTTGGCCCATATAGCAAATAGGAATTTTATATTTAGGAGGATTAGTCTATGAGACGTTCGACTGTAAGTTTTGTCCTTTTGCCGGCCATTATGAGAAGGAACATATCTATTTTCCTAATTATCAGTATACTTTGTGCTTCTCTTTCTCCATCTGCGTTGGCAGTAGACTCAGAGTGTAAAGATATGATTTTTATTACCAAAGCTCCAGGCAACGAATATTTTATGGAAACTACAAATCTCTTTGCCTCAAAAATCTCCGCAAAGCGTTTAATTGATTTTGACGGTATTTATATGACTGAATCCGGCCAGTACATCCAGAGAGTTGCTAACGGCAATTATATTCCTGTTGATAAAGTGGCACTTTCATTAGGGGACTCCCAATTGAAACAGACATTGGCTATATATGATCTTCCTGTTGATATCTATAACGATATTCTAAATATGCAAAAACTTGCAGAAGCTACAGAGTGCGCAGATACTGCACAAGCCGTCTTTTTTACCCCTCCAAATACCCGCTCTACTATGCCAGACGAAACATACATAGACGATAGTGGTCGCAAATTTATCGACCGACAGGTTTATTATACTAACATGAGTACCGGCCCTCAAATGGTCGAAGCACCAAGTGTAACAAAAGACCTTCTTCAAAGTCTGAAAGAAATAACGATGCTTGGCGTTGGGTTCACCCCTGCTGGGACGGCTATCTCTATAACAGAGACTGGAGTTACTCTTTGGGATATTTGGAGCGATCGCCATCCGGGAGTAACAGATATTACATTTCATAATACGAATTATTTCTGGATTCAATTGAGATATAATATCCTTTCTAAATTTACATACTATTATGATGAAGCATTAGATTATGAATATTTGGGTTGTACTACACAAAAAGCCCGCATTACCCAAATTGAAACTGAGACTTATACTTTTTTAGAAGATATTGGGGGGGCTACCGAACGGACGACAGATTATAATCCAGATGCAGAATATTTCTCTACAAATTTTGACTATCCTTATGATCTAGCATTTGATCATCGTTATGTCACATATACCGAAAGAGTGTCCGCTCAAATTGGCCCTTATAAAATTGATGGAAAGGAAATTGAAATCAGATTTACTTTTGCTTGGCCAACTTAAGAAAACAATATGATGTTACGAAACATTTTTCATTTTAAATCTCATTTTCTGTGGATAATATTTTTTCTTTCTCTTTTTTCCATAATCACTGTAATTATGTGTCTCCCCACTTATATTGCGTTCAGAAATGTAAAGGAAATACTCTCGGCGTATGATGATTTCACAATTGAAATCATAGATCCGCGTATAGAGATAGAGGATCATAGTCGAATAACTATTACTGACGAGGAAGATTTAGAAAGATTGTCATCCATGCTCAAGGATAATATTCGTTATAGATACCCCACGATGAGTGACACAATTAATACTCCCTGCCTTGAGATTATTGTACATCACAACAATTATTGGGTATTAACTCTAATGATACCATTAGAAAGGACAGACCGTGCGGTTCTTTTCTCTCCTCAAGGCCCTTCCTTTTATGTATCTGGGTGCTCTCCGATATTTGGCTATGTTTGTCCCTGAAAAACATGATTTGCTACCATTAGGTAAACTGGTAAATCATCTCCGCAAGGTATCGATAGGTGACAATTTTACCGCATTGAGGACGTTCATCTAACGTACCATGACTGGTTCGGCTATAAGTTCTTAAGATGCTTAAGATGCTTAAGAGCACGAACGGCTTACCGCTGTTCGTGCTCTTTTTTCTGTGCGCTTTCGCGCCTAGTGTCCTGCAAAACGCGGTCCACATTGGCCTTGACGGTCAGCAGCTCCCGCGCCTCGTCGCGGGCCTTGCGCAGCTCTGTGTAGGCCGCCTTTTTCTCCGCCAGCAGCGCGGCGTACTCAGCCTGCAAATCTTTCCCCTTTGGCAGCTTCTTGACGTTCAGATCATCAAAGGCCCGCTTCGCCGCCTGATGGAGCAGGATGTCGGCCTCGTGCTCAGAACGGAACTTTGCGGAGTACCCGGCCTTACGGTAGGCGGTGTAGGTGTCGCGGGTCTTGGCATAATTGACGATATGGGTCCGCAGCACGGCGATCTCCGCCATGCGCTTCTCCGCCGCCTTGATTTTCTCGGACAGCTCGCTGCGCCGTGCCGTGGCCGCCTCCGTTTTTTCAGACAGCACCTTGTAGTCCATCAAGCCGTGCTCGTTGAGATAGCTCAGGGTCTGCGCCATCTGTTTCAGGTTGAATTTGCTGGCCCACCGCGCATATCCGGCCCCCTTACCGGCGCGGAGCTTGGCCTGAATGTCCACCAGCAGATCGACCTTCGGGACAGCCGGAGCAGGGGCGGCTCTCCGGGCCGGGACATGCTTGCGCTCCCCAGTGAGCGCGGCACACAGATCGGCCTCTCCATAGCCGTCTCCCAGGGTTTTCAGGCAGACAACATTTTTCCAGCCGGGTGCCCGGAACGCAATATCCTTACCTCGCCGTCTGGCGGAAAAGCCCGCCTCTTGCAGCAGCTTCAAAAGGGCGTTCAGGTCCTCCGGCCCGCGCTCCATGGCCTTGTCAATGGCCTGTCGCAGCAGCTCCCGGTGGGAGGGCTTGGCCTGGGTGCCCAGCCACTTGTCGTAGGTCTGGCCCTTGGGTTTGGGGTCCTCCACAATGGACAGGCCGTTCTCAACACACAGGGTATCACTCAGCCGCCGCACGGCGCGGGTGCTGCCCCAAAAGTTGCGGAATTTCCGGGTACAGTCCAGCGAGGTGGAGTTCCAAATGATGTGATTATGGACGTGCGCACGATCTATGTGGGTGCAGACGATAAAGGCATGATCGTCCTTGGTAAAGCGTCTGGCAAACTCCACGCCGATGCGGTTGGCCTCCTCCGGCGTGACCTCTCCGGGCACAAACGCCTGCCGGACATGGTAGGCGATCACATCGTCCGCACCCCGCCGCCTGCCGGTCCTGGCGAGGTATTGCTGCTTGCTGAACAGAAACTCCGCGTCCGCGATAGGGCCGTTGCAGCCATAGGCCGTAATGAGCCTGCCCTGGTCGGTTTTGTCTGGGTTCTTAACATAGTCCAGAATATCGCGGATAGCGGTGCCCACGCTCCGCCCCTTGCCGGTGTGCAGGGGCATGATGCGGGTGGTTGCCAAAAGAAGTCCTCCTTTCCTGGCGCATATAAGAACAGCCCCGGCGCTTCTTGAGCGTCGGGGCCGTCTTTGTTTGACTTATCCGTAAATCCAGTCCTGAATGGTATAGCGCAGGGCCTGGAGCTTTCCCAGCAGCCACGCCGCCGCCATGGGCAGACCAATGGGAGAGACGAGGAAGGCAATCACCAGGAGAATGATGCCGTTTTGAACCGAGTAGGTGACGAGCACCGCCACACCCAGAACCGCCACAATGGTCCCCGCGAGACCGAAGATAAAGGCGGTGCAGTAGAGCAGGCCAGAGCAAATCCAGACCAGCAGGGCCAGGGCCACAATCAGGGGTGCCGCGAGTATCTTTAACAGTAACCTCATATCTCATTCCTCCTTGGCGTCTTTTTCCACTATCATCTTACCACAGGCAGGGGTCAGCCACAACGATGCGGAAATTCGCCGAAAATTTCGGCGAATTTTTTCGGCCTATTCCAGCTTGGAAAGCTGGGAGAGCACATGCCCCGCCGCTGACCACAGGCGTTCATACCCCTGCCGCAAATCCTCCAGGTCCGCGTCATAAAAGCGCCCAGTCTCATGGACGCGGCGGGTGAGCTGGTTCAAATTGTTGCTGGACCGGCGCAGCAGGCTCACCAGCTCCTTCAGCTCCGGCAAATCCAGTTGCAGCACATAGCCGTCTATCGCCATCTTGCGCAGGTACGCGCTGAGATTGTCCGTCCCGAACTGGGCCATTTTCTGCCGGATCAGCTCCATCTCCTGGGGCGAGACCCAAAAGAGGACCGGCACATCCCTGGTGCGCTTCGCCATGCTTACCGCTCCTGTTCCCTGACCTTTTTCTTGTCCGTGTGCCCCGGCTCGGCTTTCGTCTCACTCAGCTTTTTCCGCACGGAGGGCTTGCGCAGCCGCAGGGATTGGGCGCGGTCCTCGTCTTTGGTAATCAGGACATAGACGCCTTTGCGCCCCTCCAGTGTGGAGATTGACAGGGAGCGGAAGGGCAGCATAGAGACAAGCCGGTTCTGGTTCTTACTGTTGGCACGGGCCAGGAAGTCCGGGGAGACCTGGACCATGAAGTGGGTGCCGCTGGGGCTGTTGGGCTCCCGCGCTGCCTGGAACGCGGAGAGGATACGGGCGGCCTCGGCCCGGATGTCGTCTTTGGTGAGGGGTTGGGTCAGCAGATACTCATGCCGGGCCGCATTGATAAATAAATCAACGAGGCCGGGATTGTGCCCATCCACCACGAACTCCACGTTGCGGTCATTCCCCCAGGCGTCCGGGCCCTCATAGATGGGGATGGTCCTGGCCCACGTTTTGTTGTCACGGGAGATCCGTCCGTCATGTTCCTTGTGGCGTACTGTGTTGGCGAGGACGTAGAGCGTCCGGTCATAGCCGAACTGCTCCACCACCTGGGAGACGGCTTCCCGCCCCAGGCAGTTGTCCCGGTAGTGCTCCGAGATAGCTGCGTCAATGGCCGCCGCGCAGGCGATATTGGCCTTGCGAGAGGCCCGGTACTGCTCCAGCTCCCCGTGCTCATGGGCATAGCTTCCGGGATAGCGATACACTGGAAGCTCCCGCTGGGCCTGAAGGGCGGCGTAGGCCCGGTCCGAGATGCAGTCCAGCATGGGGTCCAGGTCGGGGCTTTTCTGTTCTGTCCACTCTCCGTAGATGGCCTCCATGGGCGAGGGTACAGCCAGCAGCGCGGCGGCCTGGGCCTGGGGTATATCCATGAGCTCCGCTGCCGCCAGAATGTCCTCCCGGACGGCATACTCGTATGCGTGGTTCAGAATCTCCTCCGGGGGCTGGCCCATCAACCAGTCCCGGTACTTGGTCTGTTCGGCGGCCAGTTTTTCATAGAGCTGCGTGTTCATTTCCTCTTGCTTCATGTTCAAACACTCCTTCCGAAATTAGTTTCAGCGTGGTATAATGAGAAAAAATGCCGAGGGTGATTTTAATGGCGTACAGCGAACAGATGTGGCAGGATGCAAAAAAGAAGTGCCGCTTAAATAATGAGGATATTGCGCTTGCAAAACGGCTGGGTCTCAATCCCCGCAGTCTGGTAAAAAACATTCCCAGCAAAAGTGAGCCGTGGAAAGCGCCCGTGAGCGTGTGGCTGCATGAGATCGAAGCCAAGCGCCAGAAAAAAGCGGCGCAGAAGCAGCGCCGCCGTGCGAAAACAAAACAGGCAGAAGCCGCCCCTGACACCAAAGAAACGCCCTGATGTCAGGGGCGAAATTCTATTCAGCGCACTTCCTCATGGTGTTTTGCTTTTTTCTCCGCCGCCCTGGGCGGCACGGGCCGTTTCAGCCCCTCCAGTACGGAGGGGCGTGTGCTCTTGGCGATCTCCTGCTCCTGTGACGTGGGCTTGCGCTGTGCACCCATATCAAGCTGGGCGTTCAGCTCGGCCAGCCGTGAGCTTTTGGCAGCCAGCTCCGCCTCCTGGGGGAAGGGCTTTCCCAGCTCCTTTTTCGCCGCCGCCAACTGCTCCCGGAGGTTGCTCAACCGCACCTGTACGCCCTCCATGCGGCTGTGCATATCGGCAAGGGTGTTGTCAATACGGAGCAGGTTGCCCCTGGCGTCAAGGCCCAGCTTGGTCCGGTGGGACATTTCCCCCTTTAAGGTCAGAATGAAGTCGCTGCCGAAATTCTCCACGGACAGGAACATGGTAAAGCCCCGGTAACTGCCGATCTCCGTCAGCTCCGGGGTCTTGACCTCCTTGCAGGTCCCCAAAAGGGCCGCACCCGCGTTGTCCTTGTCGGTCAGGGTGTCGCCCCGGACCACCATCCCCGCGAAGCCCTTTTCTACCTCTACCGCCTTGCCGTCCTCACCGCCCCTGGTGACGATGGGATGGGGATGGGCGGCCAGGGTCTCCATATCCTTCTGAAATCCGGCGATAAAGCCCTCGCACTCCTTAATCTGCTCCGGGAAATGGCGCAGCACATTGTCCTCCATCTGGAACTGCTTGCTCTGATGGTCCGCTTTCAGGATGCGCAGGCGGGACACGTCAATGTCCAGGTCCATCTTCTCCCGGATGAGGGGATTGCCAGCGCACAGGGCCTTGATCTCCGCATAGGAAAGGGCGGTCTCGTCCACGTCCTCGCAGGAGCGCGCCGGGGATTTGGAGGTCATGATCTGAGAAATGAATTTCTGCTTGTTCTCCACCGTCTGGTCGGGTAAGAGATGGACATTGCTGCCCATCCCTCCCCTAAGAACCGTACGTGAGAGTTTCCCCTCATACGGCTCAAGCCTTTCAAAAGGCCCTCTTATCGGGAACCCGGCTCAAAAGTAGTAATCAGGCTGTGGATTTCTTTGTGACATTCCTTGTGTACCATGATTTTTCGGCTGTTCTTGCCGGCTGGGGTATGCACCTTGAAGCCGGTTTCTGATGTGATAAGCTCTCCGCAGACCGGGCAGCGGCGGTGTTGCCACCGCCAGATTGTCAGTAATTTTTCCCGTCCCTTGGTGCTGTTGAGCAGCTTTTCGCCCTCTCGTTCCTCAAAATAGTCCGTCCAATATTCATCAAACGGGTTTGCTTCCGCTACAATTTTCTTAAATCGAATGATTTTCGTATCGGTTGCGTATTCGAGTTTACAGTAGAGCGGCTCACCCTCGGTACTCTGGTTTTCATAGGGAACAGAGAATGTCCACTGACGGGAGCCAATATGGTGCCAGTATTTCTGGGCAATCCATTTGTGGCTCTTTTTCTTATGTCTGCGCTTCGCCCATTGCCACAGGCATTTGTATATCTCGTAGTCAACCCTGCTGAACACCTTGGAGGACACGACGTATCGCTGGTTATTTACCCAACCTCGGATAACGGGATTGAGCTTGCGTATCAGCGTTTCCTGCTTTGTGGATTTGTTGTCCTTTATGATGCTCCGCACCTTTTCCAAGAACGACTTGACCGATGTTTTGGACGGCTTGATGAGTAGCTTGCCGTTGTATTTTCGGATATTTTTACCCAGGAAGTCAAAACCGTCCCCGATATGGGTGATGACAGTCTTTTCCTCTGAGAGCTGAAACCCGCGTTCGGCCAGAAATTCTCTGACGATGGGCAGCACCTTGTCCCGCAGGAATTCCGGCGATTCTCCGGTGATAATAAAATCATCCGCATAACGCACGAAATTCAGCTTGTTAAAGTGTGTTCGCCCATTTACCTTCTGACGGGTGGGAAGCCGTTCTTGAAGCAGCCGTTCCAGACCGTCCAGCGTCATGTTCATGAGTGTAGGGGAGATTGTGCCGCCCTGCGGCGCACCCTCGTCCGTTGGGAACAACTTGCGCGTTTCCACATATCCGCATTTCAGCCACTTTTCGAGTATTTGCGTGTCCATTGGAATATTTTCCAACAGCCATTCGTGGCTGATATGGTCGAAGCAGCCCTTGATGTCGCCCTCCAGTATCCATTCCGGGGATTTTCCTTTGTTCAGATCAGTGAAGCACTGCTCGATTGCATCATGGGTGCTTCTGCCGATTCTGAACCCGTAGGAATTAGGGTCGGCATAGGTTTCCGCTATCGGCTCCAGCGAAAATTTGTAGAGTGTCTGCATGGCTCGGTCGGTCATGGTCGGGATGCCCAGCGGACGCATTTTCCCATTTTTCTTGGGGATATAGTGCCGCTTGAGCGGTTGCGGGCGATAACCCCGCCGGTTGAGTTTTGAGATTGCGTCCCATTTTGCCTGCGGCGTCAGCCATAATTCATGGTCTACGCCGGATGTTCTTTTGCCTTGATTACTTGTCACTCGCTTCACTGCCAAGGCTTTGGCATAGAACGAATGTGTCAGCAGCCATTGCAGCGATTTCACCTTGCTGTAATGGCCTTCTTTTTGAGCCTTTACGATACGCACTTGCAGCTTTTTGACATACGCAAGTGCTTTCTGCCAGTCTATGGCTTCCCAGCACGTTGCAATGCCGGGGGATGCACACGGTTTCCCGTTCATTTGCAATTTCCTCCTTCAAAAGTTCTGTAAATTCTCTCGTAAAGAAAGACCGGATGGAAGTCTGCCCGCTTTCGCGTGAGATCATGTTGCAATCTCTATCCGTCCCCATTACAGGGGCGGCGTTCGCTTTTTCCATCGCTCCTTACCCGCATTTCCCATGGGCTTCCCTTACGGTCTGCTTTCCGGCTATGCCGGAGAAAATACGGGTTTACCACGTTTCACATAATGAACAGTGTGGGTTAGGTTCCGCCTCTCCGCCGACAGTCATCATGTCCATGTGCCCCCACTATGGAAGGAGACAACCGACTGCAACACCTTTTGGTTCAGGCTTATCAGCAACTTTAGCCTGTTCGCATTTTAACGACGTTTATTGGCGATTTACATTACATTAACCATACCACACAGCCAAGCTCCCCAGCCGCATTGTTGCTTGCAGCTTGTCGCGTCCGCCTCGCGGCTTCCGCTTGACCCCTTTGGGGGAGGGCTACTCTTTCACATCAGGCTTCCTCACAGTCGTTGCCAACTGCTTTGGTGATGTTAGGCTACTGCCAATGGAATGGCAGGTTCGGTCCTTGCCGAACAATTCAATTATGCGACTTCGTGTCGCACCCACAAGTAGGAATCGAAGGTGCCCTCAGTGACATAGCGGTAGATATGCACTTCCTGGTTCTGGTTGCCCTGGCGGACGATACGGCCCTTGCGCTGTTCCAGGTCTCCGGGCCGCCAGGGACAGTCCAGATCGTGCAGAGCGATAAGCCGGTCCTGGACGTTCATACCCGCGCCCATTTTGAAGGTGCTACCCATGAGCACCCGGACCTGACCGCGCCGGACCTTGGAAAACAGCTCCTTCTTGCGGGCGTCGGTGTTGGCGTCGTGGATAAAGGCGATCTCATGGGCGGGGACGCCTCCGGCAATCAGCTTGTCCCGAATGTCCTCATAGACGGAAAAGGGTGCGTCCGGCTTTACATCGTCCAGGGTGTCCACCAGCGCGTGGAGGTCTGCGCCTCCCACTATTTTATCTCCCACCGCCATCGCGCTCCTGTCCCGCTGGGCAGCGGCTTTGGACTTGGGCGTGGAAATATCGCAGAACACAAGCTGGGTCAGCCTGTCCGCCTGCCCCTCCCGCCAGATGCGGAGGATGTTGTTCACGCACATGTTTACCTTGCTGTCGGGGTTGTCCGGGAGCATGGGGTTGATAAGCCGCTGGTCCAGGCCCAGCTTGCGCCCGTCCGACGTGATCTTGAGCATGTTGTCGATGTGAGGGTCGATCCCCGCATGTACCTTTGAGGCCCGCTCAGAAAGGTCCTGCACCATGGCCTTTTGATGCTCGGATGGTTCGGCCTTCTCCACATGGTAGACTGCCTTGGGGGTGGGGAGGTTGAGCTGGTCGGCGGTCTTGATGTCCGCCGTCTCCTTGAACATGGACATGAGCTCTGGCAAGTTGAAGAAGCGGGCGAACCGGGTCCGTGCCCGGTAGCCGGTGCCCTCCGGGGCCAGCTCAATGGCCGTCACCGTCTCCCCGAAAATGGAGGCCCAGTTGTCAAAGTGGCTCAGGTGGGTCTTTTCCAGGAGGTCTACCTGAAGATACCGCTGCATGGTGTAAAGCTCGGTCATGCTGTTGGAAACCGGGGTGCCGGTAGCGAACACCACGCCCTTGCCGCCTGTGATTTCGTTGATGTACCGGCATTTCAGCAGCATATCGCTGGACTTCTGTGCATCGCTGGTGGAAAGGCCCGCCACGTTGCGCATTTTGGTGTAGAGGAACAGGTTTTTATAGCTGTGCGCCTCGTCTACAAAGAGGCGGTCCACGCCAAGCTGCTCAAAGGTCACAACGCTGTCCTTCCGGGCGGTGGTGTGGAGCTTCTCCAAGCGCACAGTCAGGGATTTTTTCATCCGCTCCAACTGCTTGATGGTGTACCGCTCCGCACCGCTGGCCTCCAGTTCTGCAATGCCGTCCTCGATCTCCGCAATCTGCTCCTGAATCAGCCGCTCCCGCCGCTCCATGGAGACCGGCAGCCTCTCGAACTGGGAGTGTCCCATTATCACGGCGTCGTAGTCGCCTGTGGCAATTTTGGCACAGAACCGTTTCCGGTTGCGGGCCTCAAAATCCTTTTTTGTGGTGACAAGAATGTTTGCGGCGGGATAGAGGCACAGGAACTCGGAGGCCCACTGTTCCACCAGATGGTTGGGGACGGCAAAGAGGGACTTGCGGCACAGGCCAAGCCGCTTGCTCTCCATGGCGGCGGCCACCATCTCAAAGGTCTTGCCCGCGCCCACCTCATGGGCCAGAAGGGTGTTCTTTCCGTAGAGAATGTGGGCAATCGCGTTGCGCTGGTGCTCCCGCAGGGTGATTTCCGGGTTCATGCCGGTAAATACGATGTGCTTCCCATCGTACTCACGGGGCCGAATGGCGTTGAAGCGGTCATTGTAGGAACGGACCAGCTCCTGACGGCGCTGGGGGTCCTTCCAAATCCAGTCCTTGAAAGCGTCCTTGAGGGCCTGCTGCTTCTGCTGGGCCAGGGTGGTCTCCTTCTGGTTGAGCACCCGGCACTCCGTGTCGCCGTCCCGGATGGTATCGTAAATGCGGACATCCCGCAGGTTCAGGGTGTCCTCCAGGATGCGGTAGGCGCTGGCCCGCTCTGTGCCGAAGTTCATGTAGGCCGCCACATCGTCATAGGGGATGGCGGTCTTGCTGGTGACAGACCACTCCACTGTAAACTGGGAATACAGGACCCGTATTCTCCCTTGCAGATACCTCGGCGTCTGCAAGGTCTCATACATGAACTGCTGGATATACTTCTGGTCGATCCACGTCGCGCCCAGGCGCAGGTCGATCTCGGAGGCGTCCAGATCCTTGGGGAGCGCCTGCCGCAGCGCCTCCACGTTATCTTGATACATGGGGTCCGCGTCCGCCGCCCTCTGCGCCTCCGCCAGCTTCTGCCGGACGTTGCCGGAGAGGTATTCGTCTGCCGCCGCGTACTGGGGACCGCCCACGCCGTCCGTCTCATTGGGGACGCGGAAAATGACGCCCCGCAGCTCGGCGGCCAGCTCCGCCTCAGTTTTGCCGGTGAGCTGGGCCATGTAGGGCATGTCTACCCGCGCCTTTTCTGAGATAGAGACGGCCAGGGCCTCGGAAGCGGTGTCCACATGGGTAACAGCCCGGTGGGGCTGGATGGTCCGCTTGGTGAACATATCCGCCTTGCGCTGGAGATTGCCGTCCTCGTCCAGCACTTCCAAAGAAGATAACAGGTAGTAGGAGTTATCGTCTGAAAAGGCCAGCTCGTTGCCCCGGTTGCTGATAAGGCCGAAGCGGGCGGTGAAGGCGTCATAGAGGGTGTTGAGCTTTTTCTGCTCGGCCTGAATGGAGAGCGCGTCCGCGTCGTCCATTTGCAGGTCGATCAAGCGGTTGACGCAATCCCGCAGTTCCACCATGCCGATCACGCGGGCCGTGGCGGTGGCGTTCAGCCGGGGCTTTACCATGATGCTGTTCTCCCGGAAGTACACCTCGCCGTCCATCACGGTGTAGGAGTAGTTCTTCACATTGGGGTCTGCGGGGATGGCGGCCTCCGATACGGGTTCTTCCTCATCGCCCAGTTCCGGCACCTCCACTTCCGGGATTTGGCCGTGGATGCGCCCCACCGCTTCATGGAGCTGCTGGGCAAGGTCCGCGCCCTCGATGGGGAGCACGGTATAGTCCTGGTGCCCATACTGGGTGCTCTCCGAAGCGGCCCGCCCCAGTACCATCTCCGGGTGCGCTGTGAAATAGTGGTTGATGGTGAAGCCCTCCGCCGTCTCACGGGTCCGCACCCAGTCCGGCACAATGTCGATGAGGTGGTCCCGCTTTTGCAGGAAGATGATGTCGGAGACTACTTCCGTCCCGGCGTTGGCCTTGAACGCATTGTTGGGCAGGCGGACAGCCCCCAGCAGCTCGGCCCGCTGCGCCAGATACCGGCGTACCTTCTCGTCCTTGGCGTCCAGGGTATAACGGGAGGTGAGAAACGCCACGATGCCGCCCGGACGTACCTGGTCCAGCGCCTTGGCAAAGAAATAGTTATGGATGTGGAAGCCCAGCTTGTTGTAGGCCGGGTCATTGACCGGGTACTGTCCAAAGGGCACGTTGCCGACTGCCACATCAAAAAAGCTGTTTGGAAAGTGTACCTTTTCAAACCCGCGCACGGCGATCCGGGCCTCTGGATAGAGGAGGGACGCGATGCGCCCGGTGATGCTGTCCAGCTCCACGCCGTAGAGCTGACTGTCCGCCATGGCCTCCGGCAGAAGGCCGAAGAAGTTGCCGACGCCGCAGGAGGGTTCCAGAATATTGCCCTTCTGGAAGCCGAAATTACCCAGGGCCTCATAGACCGCCTTGATAACGGCTGGACTGGTGTAGTGGGCGTTCAGGGTGGAGGACCGGGCGGCGGCGTATTCGCTCTCGTCCAGCAGTCCCTTCAGCTCCGCGTATTCTGTGTGCCAGTCCTCCTTGTCCTGGTCAAAGACTTGGGGCAGACCGCCCCAGCCCACATAGCGGGAGAGGACTTCCTGTTCCGCTTCCGTTGCGCCGCGCCCCTCCAGCTCAATCGCTTTCAGGGTGCGGATGGCCTCCACATTCCTCCGGTACTTCTCCTTCGGCCCGCCCTCACCCAAATGGTCGTCTGTGATGTGGAAGTTGCCAGCCGGAGGCATGGAAGGACCCGGCCCTGGCCGCTCCGGTTCGCCGGTGCGGATGGTCTGCACCACAACGTCATAGGGCAGGTGGTTTTTATCCCCTGGATAGACAGCGGTGGTCTGCGTGGTGTACGCCGGTCTCTCCGTCTCCCGGACCTCCGGCTGGAACAGTCCCGCGTTGCGCTCGTCCTGCCGCAGCCACTCCTCGAATTGATTGCGGTTGACCATCTGCTGGCTCCATGCGTAAGGGCCGGTGTCAATGCGGACCTCCTGCGCCCCGATATAGCCGATGGTGCCGCTGATCTCCTGGTCGGGCGCGGGCAGCACCACATGGTCGCCCACCTGATAAGTTGGGGTGCCCGTCAGATGCACCGCCTCCCGCTGAACCGGCGTGTGGGAAAAGCCGTCCAGCTCCTGTTGATACAGGGCGCGGAGGACGGCGGCCAGCTCTTTCCAGGAGGCGGAGACGGTGGCAAGTATTTTGTCGTCGTCCCGGATGATCTCCACCTCCAGGCCGGTAGTCGTGGCCCGGTAGTCCGCCGCCTCGCCGGTCACAAGGTCCATGGTCTCTACCCGGCCCGCGAACTGCGCGGAGAGGCGCTGGGAGAGCTTGGTGTTGCCTTCGCCGTTCCGCAGCCATTGGGAAACATAGTCCTTGTCCCGGTCTGTCAGCAGGCCGGAGGCCAGCACCTCCCGCAGGTCCTGGTCGAACCGCTCCAAATCAGCGGGCAGGAACTCGGTAATTGCGCCGTTGCGCTGGTCCTGCCGCAGCAGCCGTTCAAAATCCGCCCGTGTCTCTGTCCGGTAGACGGGATAGGCCAGCGTGGGGTCCAGAAGCTCCACCTGTCCCCGTTCCAGGGAGGTGATCTTGTACTCCTTATCCTCCAGATAGACAAAATCCCCTGCGCCGTATGCGGAGGCCAGCGGGTCGCGGGGCTTGCCGTCGATGGTCACAACCTCCGGCTCAAGCTGATTTTCCGGGATGGCCTCCTGTATCTCTGTCCATTCCTCGTCAGAAACCGCAAGGTCTACTTCATAGGTTGGCTCCCCGGCCCCGATGGTGATGGTATCGCCGTCGCGGGACACCGGCTGACCGGACAAGTCCGGCTGGGCCGGTTCCGTCAGGGCTGCATAGGTCTCCTCCAACACGGTCTGGTGGAGACTGTTGTGAAAGCCGGTCAGGTCATAATAGAGGCGCATAAAATTGGGGTCCTCAATAGACAGCGCCGCCCGTTTGATGGCCTCCGCCCCCTCCAGCATGGCATTTTCCCGGTCTGAGTTCTGTACGGCGTTCCGGTATGCCTGATCGGAAAGCACCTTTTCCCGCACAATGGGCAGATAATGCTCGTAAATCTCCCGGACGGTTGGGGACGGCCCCAGTTCTGGCACTTTGACGATTTCCGGCGCAGACGCAGGCTGAAATACACCATTGTCCAGATACGTCTCAAACAGGGGCCGGAACATCTCGGCCACGCCGCGCTCCGGCATGTCAGGGGTCGTGTACCAGACATGCTCCTCGTCCACATGGTCAATCACCAGCCGAATGACCGGATCGTTTTCATCCGTGTGACTGTCTAAAGCGTCCCCTGGCCGGTAGGTATGGCCGCCCTTGGTGGTATAGGTCTCCGACGCATCTGTACCAGTGGCCCGTTCCACATCAGCCATGACCTGACGAATAAAGGGGTCGCTGCCCAGCTTTTCCGGGTCCACTACCTTGCCGTCCACAATGCCGCGCTCGGCCAGCCGCTCCCGTATCTCCACCGGGTCAATGTCCTCAAATTCATCCCGTTCCTGCTCGGTGAAGAACTCGTCCCGCTGAATGAGCTGGGCGATCCGGCGCTGGACCTTGGGCCACGGCACATCGCCCGCAGCGCCGTCCGCCGTGACCGGGAACGCGGGCAGGTTGTCCCCGTACTCCTGTTGCAGCCATGCGGCGGTGTCTTTTTCCCGCCCATGCTCCTTCATGTAGCGGACCACGGCCCGCTTGCTCTCCATGTCCCCGTTCCAGTCCCGCAGGGCCGCGTCAATGTCCGCCTGGGTCAGCGCCCCATGGCGGTCCGGGGTAGGGATTTCCGGCTGGGGCGGGACCTCCGGGCTGTCAGGCGTCCTTGCCTCGTCCGCACCGGCTTCGGCCTCATGGGCGGGAATGGCCTGCTCCGTGTCCCGTGCGATCTCCTTTTCCGCCAACAGGCAGACCTCCGCCCAGGTCAGACGGGTAATAGCGGTAGGGTTGAGATAATTGCCCTCCCACACATGGAACTGGTCCGGGAAACCACGAAAGCCAATGGTGGTCCCATCGCTGGCCGGGTACTGATGCAGGACCTCGCCAAACCGCAGGCGCAGATAGCTGACCCGCAGGTGCTCCTCCGGGTGGTCGGCAAAAAACTTGGTCAGAGCCTCCCAGGTGGTGCTCCCATCTTCATACCGCAGAATTTCCGGGAGATACTTTTCGTGGAAGGGCGGCAGGCTAACGGTCTCAGCGGCGGGCGGCGTGGTGAGTGCATCTAACGTAAGCTGCTCCGCCTGCATGGGAGGCGGATAGGGGGCGCGGGGCACCGGGGGCGGCAGCGGTTCCCCGCGCTGCTGAAAGCCCCGCACGATAGCGTCCCAGCGGCCTTGTTCCACCGGAGTGAAATAATCCTGAGTGGATGCCAGCTCCTTCAGCCGTGCCGCCGCCCGGCTCCATGGGACGTGTATGGCCCCGCTGGGCTGGTAGCGCCTGAACTCAATGCCCTTTGCGGTATAGATCACCGTCCCGTGGCTCCCGTCCCGGTAGGTCTGGCTGTGAGAGTAAAAGGACCCGTATTCCTGCTTCAAAAAAGCGATGGTAGCTCTTGTGTCCGGCATCCTCAGGAACAGGGCGTAAATCCGCAGCTTACCGTCCAGATTGCCGGACCCCCGGCGCAGCTCCGCGTCCCACTCCGCATCGGAGATGGAAAAAGCGGAGGGCGTTTCCACGCTCTCCGCTTCCGCGATAGACTGCCGCTGTTCCTGTTCCGAGGGGAACAGGGTCAGTTGCTGTTCCTGCCCGGTTAGCTGAACACCAGCTCGTTCAGGATGATCTCCTCCGCCTGCGCTTTCAGGGTGTTCATCAGGCCCGCCCACTTCATTGGGTCTGCTGCTTTCAATGCCTCCGTCACGCCCGCCTCCTTCGCCATCTGGGGCATCATCTCGGACAGATGCCGGTGGGCCGTCTCGTCGATCTCCCGCAGGTGCGGGTACAGCTTCCCCTCCAGCACCAGCTTCTGAAACAGGATGGGCCGGTGCTCCTTCAGATACTGCCTGCGCATCCTCCCGTACTTGCCCAGGGGCACCGCCTCCGGTTCCTCGTTCAGCTTCAGGTCCGGGATCAGATAGTCCCCGTTCTGTGTGTAAGTCAGCTTGTTCTCCATGGTTCTGGCTCCTTTCCGTGATTTTCTCCCGCTCATAGCGTTTGATGGTGACTTCAATGTGGCGCAGCACCTGTTCGCTGGCCTCGCTGACCGCCGTACCCAGGGCGGAGACGGCGGCTGGGGTATTCCAGTCAAAGACGCTCAGAAAGTCCTCATGGCCGAAATACTGCTCCGGGTCCAGCCCGCAGCGGGCCATCAGCGCATAGGTGATGCTGGTGGAGGCGGCGCTTCGGAACGACGCCCCTACGTTGTAATCATCATATTCCTCCAGAAACGAATCTTCAATGATGCCGAGAATATCCCGTTGGTGGTCCTCCCAATAGTCCTTTGCCAGCCGATCCGCCACAAGCTCCAACTGATATTCCAAACCGTTCGCGCCGGAAACCTCATAGCGGGCTTCCAAAGCCCGCAGCACCGTGTCCATGTGCTCGTCCGCCACCGCCGTAACTGCCAGAGATAGGGGCGGCGGGCGTTGTCTCCGCCGCCTGTGTCCGCGACATCGAACACATAGCGTAAACTGGGCTTTTCGCCGCTGCTATCCACCAGGGCAATGCCTTTGGACCCGCGCCGGACATACCGGCGCATCCGCTTGTTCCAAAAGTCGTACTCTGCGCAGGCCGTGGCCTCCGGGCGCTGGGCGTAGATCATAAGCTGCTCATGGTAGGGGTATTTGTAGAGACGGGCGGCGGTGGCGAGAAAGGCCGTCCATTCCTGATAGCTGCCGGTGATCTGTTCGGCGGTCCTGGCCGCCATCTGCTCATAAAACTGTGCGCTGTTTGCCATGCTCAAAACCTCCCTTCGGATGGTAAATAGCACAGGGGGCAGCTGTGCGCCGCCCCCTGCCGGTCAGTCCATAAAATCCGGGATAAGCTCCAACTGCTCATAGTCCGCGTCGCTGAGTTCCCGCAGCTTTTCCAAGGCGCTGTCCGTCAGCTCCCGCAGCTCGTCCTCGTCCGGCTCCAGAAAGCCCCGCATTTCCTCCAGGTTGGCGATCAGGCCCTCGCGGGTGCCGGGGTCGTAAATGCTCATCAGTTCCATTTCCTCATAGGTAAAGTGCTTCATGGTTATCGCTCCCTTTCTGTGCTTTTTTCCGCTGTTTTTTTCCTGTGCTCCTGTGCGGGCGGCGCATTTCTAAGCTGCGCCACCACAGATTTTTTCTTTTCCGCCTGCTCCTTGCGGACCGCTTGCGCAAGGTCTACAAGGGAAATCTGTTGACCGGCCTTGACCTGGGCCTCCAGCTCGGCCACGCTGGGGGTATTGTTGAGGATGCCGTCAAGCTGGTTGTCATTCTGCTCCAGGCTGTCCTCGGCGGCCCGGAGGGGATTGCGCCCGGAGAAGAAGCCGGGCAGCTCGGAAAAGGCGTATTGGTCTACATAGTGGCAGGATAACACGCCGCCCTGCTTGAGCGCCACGATGTCGCTGATACTCATGCTGGGGCTGTGGTAATCCGCTGGGTGTTCCATATTAAACTGGTGCCAAAGCTGATCGAGCTGCTGAAGGGCGTCGCCCTGGCCGGTGAGCGGGGCGGTGTAGACCAGATCATAGTTGCCCTTCCGGGGGGACGCGCCCTCCGCCCGAAGGCGCTCCAGAGAGATATAGCGCAGGTCCCGCAGCTCCGGCCCACGGTGAAGCTGATAGAGGGCGAAGCAATCTCCCTGGTGGTCCAGAAAGGCCGTCTCCCGTTTTTGCTGTTCCTCCTCACGGAGACGGTCCTGAATGGCGTCGTCAAAATCCGGGCTGGCCTCCCACTCCTCACGGGGGACGGCAAAGAGGCCGTCGTGGTGGTCAAAGTCCTCCTCGTCAAAGACCATCTCCGGGTTCTCTCCGGGGCGGATGAGATAGACGGTAAAATCTCCGCCATACACAAGCTCCGCCGTGTCCAGGGAGACCGGAAGCAGGTCATTCTCCGTATAACCGGCTTCGGACAGATCCTCCATGCTCAGTGACGGGTCCGGCATGGGGTAGGCGTCCAGCTCCGTATCAAACAGCGCCGCGTCCTCGGCGGCAAAGTGCTCAATCAGCTTTTCATGGCTGGAAGCCGCAGGCAGTTCCAACTGGGCCTCCTGCAATTTCTCCACCAGTTCCAGGGGGACCGCCTCTACCTTCTCCGGCCGCTCTCCCATGGCGTCGAGCACTTCCTCCCGCACGGCGGCCAGGGGGTGTTTGATGGGGGACAGGGCCACGTCCTCCGCGTCGATTACGCCGCCGTCCCGCAACCGCATGGTCTCCTTGTCGTAGAGGGTGTAGTCGTAGCCCTCGTCCCGGAGCTGGATATGGAGATAGGCGGTATCATCCAGCAGGTAGAGGGCCTCCAGTTCCTTTGGCTCGGTCTGGTCCAGCCCACGCACCTGCCGGGCGGTGATCTCGCCCACCTCCAACTGATACAGCAGCTCCCGGCATCGGTCTATCGGCCCCACATAGACCACTTCACGGGGGATATAGTCCTCTCTGTTCCATTCGGCGGCCTGGAGATAACCCTGGTCCTGATAGGAGGTGGCGTTGGGGTTGGTCTCCAGTCGGAAGGTCAGGCCCTGGTCCCGGAGGTCGCTCAATTTCTCCAGCCGGTCCAGCATCGCCACAGCGGTGGGTAATCCCGTCTGCTCTCCCACACGGTCCAGCGTATTACGGATGTCGGCAAAATGGCCTGCCCGCAGTTCCTCCGCAATCTCTGAGACCGTCTGTTCCCTGGGGTCCAACGAATAGGGGTGTTGCAGCATCCCGGCGGCCTCCAGCTCCGCCATGTAATCGTAGAGAGCAGCGGCAAACTGCTCCGGTGTGTCCGGCCCCTCGAAATTCGCCGAAAATTTCGGCGAATTTTCTTTTCCTGATTTATCCAAAATGTATTCATTGCGTTTGAAGCGGTCCAACTGATCCAAAAGCTCACGCTGCCCATCATAGAGTGGGAAGCCCTCCGAATCGGTTACAGCCTCTGAAAGCAGGATGTTCTACAGACCGTCGAGGTCCCGGCTCCGCAGCTTTTCTGCTGCCCATGCCGCCGCCTGCGCCTGGTCCTCCGGGATGCTGACGATTTTGGCACCGCCTTGGTGGGCGGCAACAGTCCATGCGGCAAAATTCCGAGTGAAAATCTGTTTATCTTCCTGAGAAATCTCTGCTGGGACCTCGCTGTATTCCTGTGTCTCCCGCATGATGCCGCGCTCCTTGCAGACCTCGGCAAAGTGGCGGTCGATCTCACCGATAAGCTGGTTGGCCGTCTTATTGATGGTCGCCAGACAGGCGCGCAGCTCGGACAGTTCCTTGTCCTTGCTCCAGGACGCAAGGTAGCCGAAGCTGTTGGCCCCGGTCTCAACGCCGCAATACTGGCATACCACATAGGACACGCTCTCCGCCTCCAGCTCCTGGGCGGTCCGCACCGCCTTGTCCTCACACACACCCTTCTGGTTGTGGAGGATAGAGTGGGTGATCTCATGGACAGCGGCGCATACCGTCTGGACCTCGCTCATACCCGCCCGGATGGAAATGCGCTGCTCGTCCAGACTGAAATAGCCGTCCAGGTTCTCCGCCATGGGCTTGATCTCCATAGGCACCGGCGCGGTTCGGCGCAGGGCCTCCATGAACGCCTCGTACTGCGCCACATCGCCGGTCAGGTCCTGGGCCAACTGCGGGATGGGCTTGCCGTTGGTCTGAGACACGTCGAACACCGGCACCGGGCGGAACCGTGGCACCTGCACCTCCCGTTTCTCTGTGATAACCTGACCGTCCTCGTCCAGCACCGGCGCTCTGGTATCCGGGTCCAGCTTCTGCCGCTCCACCGTTTTGACGATGGGGATGGGGGCCATGATGTAAATGGCCTTTTCTCCCTTATTGATGAACCGCTCAAACTGTTCCCGCCACCGCTTGGCGCTGGCTACACGGGTGGCGTTGGGCCGCTGCATGTGGATGAGAAGGACGTTGCGGGCGGAATAGGTGTGGAACCGGGACATGACGGAGAGGTAATCCCGAAACCGCTCACTTTCAAACACGTCCCGGATGCCCTGTTCCAGCCGCTGGTTCAGGTCCTTCATACGCTCCTCGCGGCTGGGATAGCTTTTCTTTGCCATAAGGCGCTCCTTTCTGCACATAAAAAATGCCCCCGCACAGGACGGGAAACACCGTCCCGTGCGGGGGTGGTTTGGATTGAAAAATAGAAAAAGTAACTGCGTTTTGTGGGCTGCCTGGGAAAGTGGTTTCCCGCTCCGGTTTTACCCCTGAAAAGCCCCAGAAATCCGGCCTTTTCAGCGGCCACTTTTTCTAAGGTCTGCCCTTGTTCCGGGCCGCCCACTCACGCTTGCTGCGGCGGGTCCTCCGTGCGGCGCACTCCGGGCAGTACAGGGTATTTTTCGCTTTGGGGGCGAAGGGCCGCCCGCACTCCCGGCACCGCCTCCGGCTGTCCGTCATAACCTCCGCTTGCAGCTCCCGGTCTGCGGGCAGGACGGCGGCGCGGAAGTACCGGCAGAGCACGGAACAGGTGAGCATCTGCGGGCAGGGGCACGGTTCATACCCGTCGTCCAGCAGGAGGCAGTTGCCGCCGTTGCAGTTGGCGCACAGGGACCGGATCAGCCGTCTGGCCCGGCGTAGCTGGGCCTCGGTCATACGGGGCGGGTCATTCATGGCCGAACTCCAGCCGGAAGCTGGCCCGCATCCCGTCGTCCGTGAGCAGCACAGTGGCCGCATAGGTCTTTCCCGTCTTTTCCGACCACAGGCCGGAGACCTGGGCGCGCCCGTCCTTCAGCAGCGCGGCAACGATGGACTTGGTGGGCTTTTTCTTTTTGTTCTCCCACCACTTGCTGTCCTTCCAGATAGCGAAGCCGCAGGCACGGTCCTCACAGAAAAAGCCCTTCCTGCCCTCGGTGACGGTTCCGCCGCACCGGGGACAGCGGCCCACAGTTTCGCGGGCGGCAGGTCTCCACCAGCTCCCGCAGCATGGCGGCGATCTCGTCCATGAAGTCTCCGGGGGCCAGGGTCCCGCGCTCCACCTCTTTCAGCCGATGCTCCCACTCGGCGGTGAGCGTGGGGGACTGTAACTGCTCCGGCAGCACCGTGATGAGGGCCGTTCCCAGGGGCGTGGGCAGGAGAGAGACTGTTTTCTTTGCTTTTTTCCGCTCTACGAAACCAGCGGACACCAGCTTTTCCAGAATGGTGGCGCGGGTGGCCGGTGTGCCGATGCCCTGCCTCTCGGCATCTTCCGGCATATCCTCCTTGCCCGCCGTCTCCATGGCGGAGAGCAGGGAATCCTCCGTGTGGTGCTTGGGCGGCGTGGTCTTACCCGTCTTGATCTTGGCGGCGGCCACCGGCAGCGTCTGTCCTTCCGTCAGTCTGTCCGGCCCTGTCCCCACCTCCGCGTCCGCCGTCTGCGCGTGCACCTTCCAGCCGGGGGACAGGACTTCCTTCCATTTGGCGGTGTAAGGGTCCCCAGCACACAGCGCCGTGATGCAGGTCTCCGCAGAGCGGCAAGGCGGGCAGACGGCCCGGAGCAGGCCCAAAGACACCAGCCGCAGTATCTCACGCTCCCCAATGGGCAGGGCCTCCAGGTCCGCCCTGCCCGCGCTGGCCGTGGGCACCACGGCATAGTGGTCGCTGACCCTGGCGCTGTCGCAGACCTGTCCGGCCAGCACCGTCTCCGGCGCGGCCACACCGCAGATGCTGGCAGCCGCCTCGACCAGCGCCGGGACGCCCGCCTCCATATCGTCCGTCAGATACCGGCTGTCTGTCCGGGGGTAAGTAGAGAACTTTTTGTCGTAGAGGGCTTGTAGGTAGTCTAAAGTCTGCTGGGCGGTGTAGCCCAGGGTGCGGTTGGCCTCCCGCTGGAGGGTGGTCAGATCAAAGAGGGCGGGCGGTTTTTCTGTTTTCTCCCGCCGTTCCACGGCTTGGACCGTCGCTGTGCTGCCCTGGCACCGGGCGGCGGCCTCTTGCGCCTCCTTCTTGCTGGGCTTTCGTTCCCCGGCCAGGGTGAGGCCGCCGCAGTCCAGCTCCACGGTGTAGAATGTCTCCGGCTGGAACGCGGCGATCTCCACCTCCCGCTGGACCACCAGCGCCAGCGTGGGGGAGACCACGCGGCCAATGTTCAGGGTACAGCCATAGAGCAGGGAGAACAGCCGGGTGGCGTTGATGCCCACCAGCCAGTCCGCCTTGGACCGGCAGAGGGCGGCCTGATGCAGCCCGTCATACTCCCGTCCGGGACGCAGATGGGCAAAGCCCTCCCGGATAGCCTCGTCCTCCATGGAGGAAATCCACAGCCGGGAGATGGGCTTGGAGCAGCCTGCCAGGGCATAGACCGTGCGAAAAATCAGCTCCCCCTCGCGGCCCGCGTCACAGGCGTTGACCACCTCGGTCACGTCCTCCCGCCGCAGCAGGGTCCGCAGGGTGTCGAACTGGTCCCGCTTGTCCGGGCTGATAGTAAACCGCCACCTCTCCGGCAGAATGGGCAGGTCCTCCTTCCGCCACTTGGCGTAGGCCGGGTCATACGCAGCGGCGTCCGCCAGCTCCGCCAGATGCCCCACGCACCAGCTCACCAGCCAGCCGCCGCCCTCCAGATACCCCTCCCGGCGCTGTCCAGCCCCCAGCACAACGGCCAGACTTTGGGCCACCGATGGCTTTTCCGCAATTACCAAACGCATAATTTCACTTCCTTCCGCATTTTTCTATTCCTTCTTTCAGTTTTATCGTGTATAATAATGGTACAAGGAGGTGCTGAAATGATCCGAACAATCTCAGATGCACAGTCTGCCCTTACGCCCGTTTTTGACCGCTACGGCATTTCTCGCGCCGTCCTGTTTGGTTCGGTTGCCAAGGGAACGGCGACGCAGAAAAGCGACCTAGATATTCTGGTGGACAGCAAACTGCGGGGCCTGAAGTTTGTGGGCTTTATGGAGGCCGTCCGGCAGGCCGTGGGGATGCCTGTGGATGTGTTCGACGTGTCTCACATTGAACATGGTTCGCTGATTGACCGTGAAATCCAATCCACCGGAGTAACGATTTATGAGAAATGAAATCATCGTCCAGAAGATGGCCGGATATGCCGCCAAGGTGATCGACTACTGCAAGGGGTACACCTATGAGAGCTTCGCGGCAGATACCAAGCTGGTGGAGGCTTGCGTGTTCAACCTCAGTCAGCTCGGAGAGCTGTGCCATGTGGCCGACGATGCGTTTACCGCCGCACATCCTGAAATCCCGTGGAGGGAGATGTACGGCTTGCGCAACCGCATTGTCCATGACTATGAGGGCGTCAACCTGATGCTCGTATGGGAGATCATCACAGAGGATTTGCCGGAACTGGAACAGGTTTTGCAGTCCATTCAATAGGAAATCCAGGAGACGGCCCGCCAAACGGCGGGCCCGTCTTTTTATGCCCTGGCCGGAAGATGCTGCATGACGCCCCGGTGACAGGGCAGGACGCAGACCTCCCCGAACCGCTTGCAGCCGTGGCAGGGGTGCCCTTTGGGGGCAGGAGCAGGACGGGACGGACGCGGCCTGTGCGGGCCCTGCATCATCGTCCGCTCATAGGGATTGTTGGTAAAGCATCTCACAGTTCCTCATCCTCCGTCTCCGGCTTGTCCAGCTCCACGTCGGCGTCCCCCTCGTCCTCGCCGTAGTCGTAATCGTCCAGATCGGCGCTGCCCCTGGTGCTGGCCTGTTTGCCCTTGACCAGCTTGAAGTAGGCCAGCGCCCCACCGCCGCCCAGCAGGACCAGGACGACCAGCAGCACGGCGGGGTTCAGGCCGCCCGCCTCTTTCTCCGGCTCCGGCGTCTCCTCCGGTTCCGGGGTGGGTTCCGGCTCCGGCTCCTTTCCCGCGCACTCGGTCATGTTGACCGCACACACCGGGCAGGCGGTGTTGACCGCACCAGCCGCGCACTTCTCCGTGCAGGAACAGGCGGCAGGTTCCCCGTCCTCCATGAGCGCCAGCAGGTCGGCCTCATCCACGGCGTTCAGGAAATAGACGGTGTTCTCACCGTCCGCCGCCCGGTCTACAATAATATAAAAGGTATTGCCGCCCTTGGTCTGGACGATGATAAACTGCTTATCCCCGGCGGCCTCGCCCTCAATGTCGTCCACGATGGTCAGGTTGCCCTCCGGGGTCAGGGGCTCCGGCTCCACGCCCCAGGTAACGGGTTCCTCCGAAGTTACTTCCTCCGGGTCCTCGGCGTAGGCGAAAGCGGCAGGGGTCAGGGCGGTGCAGCACAGCATCACGGCCAGCAGGCTGGTGAACAGACGGGTTTTAAGTTTCCTCATGGTCGGCATCCTCCTTTTCCGCAGGGGCGGCAGACAACGGCCCGGACGGACGGGCCGCCTGCATGAGCGCGGCCAGCTCGTCCGGCGTCACGCCCATGCGCCGGACAATACCCACAATGTCCAGGTTTTCCAGCTCCGCCACCTGTTTGTCGATCTCGTCGTTGCGGGCGTTGAGCTTGGCGATCTTCTCGCTGTTTTTCTCCCGCTCCGCCAGCAGTTTTGTAATTTTCGGGTTCAATGAAAACACTCCTCTCAGGGCAGGCGGCCATAGCAATATAGGTGCTCCTGCCAGTAGCTTGTATTCAGGTTTGCATAAGAGATCGGGGACCCACAGTGGATCATCATGCCATTCCCCACATAGATGCCACAGTGAGAGGCCCCCGGCGTGTCATAGGTCCCCTTGAAGAACACCAGATCGCCCGGTTTGGCGTTGGCGGCGGTGACGGGGGTGCAGATGTTGCACAGGCCCTGCGCCCCCAGCCGCCCCACGTCCCAGCCGCTGTGATTGATGACCCAGCTCACAAAGCCGGAACAGTCAAAGGACGTGGCCGGGGAGCTCCCGCCCCACACATAGGGGTAGCCCAGGTATTTCTCCGCCTCCTCCAGCATGGCGGCAAACTGCTCGTCCTCCAATGCCTCCGGGGGCACATCGTAGTCCAGGTAGTCCTCCTTTTGGGAGGCGTTGGGGTACTGGCTCTGCGGGAACAGGTCCGGGCGGTTGCCCAGGGTCGCCATATAAACGGCATACATGGAAAGCTGCTCCTCGCCCATGATGTAGACCGGCAGGTGGGACAGGTCTGTGTTTTCCAAGGTCACATAGCAGATGTACCAGGAGTAGGGGTCCCCCTCGCTGTCATACCGGGTCTCCACCACGACGCGCTCGGTGAGGATGTACTGCTTCTCAAAGAGCATATCCAGCGTCCCTTGCACCTCGTCCAGCGTCCACTCCCTCTGATGGTAGGCGGTGAGGATGGAAATGAGCACATAGGGGTCATGCCCGATCTCGTCCAGGTCAAAGTGGTATTCGTCGTAGGAATGGGCGCTCTCGTAGGTGTCCAGATAGTCTTGCAGCTCCGCCTCCATCCCGGCATAGGCGTCCTCCGCGCCCAGCATGGCCTCGTCGGTGGAGGGATAGGTGGTCCCGGCAACGCCGGACATGCCGCCCTGCACCAGCACAGAGCAGGAGGACATGCAGTTGAGGAAGAACGCGACAGCCAGAAACAGGCCCGCAGCAACCAGGAAGCCCTTTTTGTGTCTCCGGGCAAAGTCCGCCGCCTGACGGCTCTTTTTCGCCGCCGTCTTTGCAGACCGGGCCGTGTTCGTAGTGGTCTGGCCCACAGTGGCGGCGGTCTGCCCGGTGCGGCGGGCGGCGGCATACTGCCGCTTGATGGCCTGCTTCTGCTGCCAGCGGGAAAGCGGGTTGCTGGAAAGGACGGGGTTCTCTTGCAGGCTCTTTTGGTACAGGGCATTGACGTTGGCCTTTCCCAGCTTCCGCTCCGCCGCAGCCGCCTTCCGGTAGGGACGCAGCTTGTGGGAGCGATACCCAGCCCGGACCAGACGCCCGGCGCTCTCTGCCGCCTTCTCTGTCTTATGGGCGCTCTCCAGTCCCACGTTGTCCGCCTCACTCTGCCGGACCTCCCGATGCACCGCGCCCAGCGCCGTATCTGCCGGGGCATCCCGCAGCGTGTGTTGGAGCTTGGAGGGCGGCTTCTTGGCCTCAAACTGTAAGCGCACCGTGACGGTCCCGGTCTCCGGGTCCACGGTGCGCTGCTTGACTTTCCGCTTGGGGACCTTCGCCTGGGCCTTATCCGCCCTGGCCGCCGCCCGGTCTGCCTTGCGGATGGTTTTTTCAAGGGCGGGGCTTTCCTGCTCCTCTTTCGTAAACTGCAAGCGCGGCTCCCGTCTCAACCGGACACCTCCTGGGGCTTCGTGGTCATAATTTTGTAAAGCTCCGTGTCCTTGGGAAAGCGGTCTATAAAGGGCAGAATGACGTTGCCGTAGAACAGCAGGCCCTCGCCCTCGCCGGAGTGGGTCACATAGGAGAGCTGATGAGGGCTGATGTTGAGGTGCTTGGCTAAAATCTGCCGGTCTCCCGCCGCCTGATTGAGCATGTAAATGAAGTCCGAGTTCTCAAAGATATTCTCGACCTCCCGGCTGCTCAAAAGGTTCTTGACATTCTGCGTGATGCCGGTGGGAATACCGCCCCATTTTCGGAACCGCGCCCAAATCTCCACAGAATACGCGGCGGTCTGCTCCTCCGCCAAAAGCAGATGGAACTCATCCATATAGTAACGGGTGTATTTCCCCGCAGAGCGGTTTTCCGTCACGCGCCCCCAAACCTGGTCCTGGACAATGAGCATCCCCAGCTTTTTGAGCTGCTTGCCAAGGCCCTTGATGTCGTAGCAGACGATCCGGTTGTTTACATCTACATTCGTTCTGTGATTGAATACATTGAGGGACCCCGACACATAAATCTCCAGCGCCGTGGCGATGCGGTGGGCTTCCCGTTCCTCCTGGTCCAGCAGGCATTGGTACAGGTCGCCCAGGATGGGGATATTTTCGGGCTTTGGGTCGTTCAAGTAGGGCTGGTAAATGATGCGTACACAGCGGTCAATCACCGTTTTTTCCACGGGTTCAAGCCCGTCTCGATTGCCCACGATCAGCTCACACAGGGAGAGGATGAAGTCCGCTTTCAGCGACAGGGGGTTATCATCGTCGGAGTAGTTCAGGTTAATATCCATGGGATTGATATAATCCGTGCTGGTGGGAGCAATACGGATCACCTGACCGTCCAATCGCTCGACCAGGGGAAAATATTCGCCTTCCGGGTCACAGATGAAAATATCATCTGAGGTGAGTAGAAATGCGTTGGTGATCTCGCGCTTGGCGGAGAAGGACTTGCCGCTGTTGTGGACGATGAGCCCGTTTTCCAGCAGGAAGTTGAGGTGCTGAGGCACGGATAGGTCATAGACCGGGACCTTCTCCGCCAGCGTCAGAAAGGACACCCGTACAGCCACATGGCCGCCGCTGAGATGCTGGCCCTCCCGGATATGTCCGGCCTCCACGAACCGGCCAGCCGCGTCCATGATGAGGTGGGTGTCCGTACAGCGCAGAGTGGTCCCGTCCTCCAGCTCAATCACCTTCAGCTCGTCCGCGTACTTCTCAATGCGAATATCCCTGGCACGGGCCGCCACGATTTTGCCGGTGCGCTCGTCATAGGCTTGCACCATGGCCTCCGTCACGCCTTGGTTCACCAGCTCCGCAAAACTCACGGCGGAACCGTTCGCCAGCCGGACGCGGGTATCGCCGGTGAAGCAGCCGGGGGTGCCGAGAATGAGGCCGTTGGGGTTTTTGAGCAGCTTCCGGTCCACCATGATAAGGTTGTTGGACAGGGCGTTGATGCCGTAGTACAGGGCTTCCGGGCTGGTCTGGAACAGCTCCTGCGTGGTAAAGGGCACAAAAATAGCGGTGCTGGACGAGGTAAGCCCCCGCTGTATCTCCACCTGATTGAGACCCAGGGGCAGGCAGCTCATCAGCCCTTCCTCTGGCTGAAGGTCCAGCGGCACCAGACGGCAGTTGTGCTTCTGCGCGATGGAACCGGCCTGGAACATGTTGTCGTCCAGTTGTTTTCGGCTCTCCGCCGTGTTCATCAGCAGGAACGTCACCAGGAACATGCGCTCATTCCGGCTCTGGAGGTCTTGCAGCAGCTTCTTGGCCTCCTCGCCGTAGGTGGCAAGGTCCGAGGGGATGATATCCATGTCATACCCGGCCCGGACCGCTTTTTTCTGTTCCTCGATCTTGGTGCGGTCCAGGTCGGTGATCTTGCGCTTGATGGTCTTGATGGCGCTGACCTGATCCACAGACTGGACGTGCATGGACACCACAAGACTGGACTCCATATCCAGAAAATCCGCCAGAATACGGTCATTCAGCTCCGGGGCCAGAATTTGGAGGAAGGACACCGCGCCAAACTTCCGGCCCATGCGGAAGGTCTTGCCGCCCGGAAATTCCAGGGGCGCGGGGGCAATGAAGTCTTTGGTAGATAGGCCGGAGGGGGCCAGCCAGTCCCAGGAAAAGCGAAACGGTTCCGGCTCGTCCATGTGGAAGATGCTGTGCAGCAGATGCAGGCGCCCCGTGCCGTTGAGGGGCGCGGCGGACACGCCCAGCCGCTTGAAGTGGTTGAGCAGATCTGTCTCGATGCGCTCCAGCCGGGGCTTGGCCGCCTGGACACTCTCCGCGTCGATGCCGAAGGTGAGATACTTGGTCTTGACCAGGCCGTTATTCCCTCTGGCAAGCTGGTTTTGCAGCATTTCCGTGTACTCCGCCCGGATGCTGTCAAAATCGTCTCCCTGGGGCGGGATCACGATACGCTTCTCATAGCTCTCCCTGGTGGCGGCCAGATTGAGGAAGGAAAACTGGAAACGGATGGAGCTGTCAAAATAGTTCAGGAAATCACACCATCCCTCGAAGATGGCCGCCTTGTCCTCATTCTGACTGAGCTGGTAATTGATGTCCTGAAACTGTACCGTCTTGGTGTAGTAGGTGTCCGTGACCCGGCAAACGCCGTCCGGCCACATACGTTGATACGGGATGCTGTCCTGGGCGGACAGCTCCTTTTTATCGGTCCGGGCCGCCCTGCGGATGGCCGCGTCGATCTCCCGGCGCTCGGCGCGGGTCAGCCTGCGGCGGCCTTTTCCCGGCGCGTCCTTGGCGGGCGTCTGCTTTTTTGCCTTGAACAATGCGATACACCTCCCAGTCTAATTGGTCCTGCCGCGCAAGGGCGGCGTAAAAGTTGTTGGTCTTATAGGGGCGCTTTTTGGGGCGCAGGAAGTACAGGCGGACAAACTGCCGAACCACCTTTTCCAGCGGCTGGCCGTTGCGCTCGTACATCGCCAGAAAGAAAAACGGAAGCATGGTGAGCACCATCACCAGAGCGGCGGTGCTGGTGGCCCGGCTGCCCCCGGGGGAAGGTGCAGAACACGCCGATGAGCGCGCCGCCGCCAAAGCAGATCAGTTGCCGCTTTGTCAGGTTGAAAGCGACCTTCGTTTTAACTTTTGTCAGGTCCTTGGGGACCGGAACATAGGCCATAAAATCACCCTTTCCATTGGTCAATGGGCATTGAATACGGAACGGGCCATGCTGCCCGTCTTAAAGAGCGTGAAGCACAACAGCACCGTGTAGCCCATGCACGTCCAGATGGCATAGCTCACATCACCGTCCAGGGCAATGTTCTGCACCAATACCGCGTAGATGGCAACACATACAATGATAAGGAACGCTTGGAAGCCCAGGGCAAACAGGCTGCGCAGGTAGTTTTGACCCATCTGGCCCCACTCGTGGTTCATCATAGTTGCCATGGGGACAGGGGCCAAAGACGTGACCAAATATATCTCAATCATTCTCCCGAATGTAATAATGAAAATGCAGATCACCAGCGCCCACATGGTCATGCCCACAAAGAGGGATTGGAACCACAGGCCGAACAGTGGCCCCAGGTCCATCTCCATCAAACGGGCCTCCAGGTCTGCGGTCACGCTGGATATGTCGATGGCGGCGTCTCCTATAATAACGCCGGAGGCGTTATTCACCACACCCTGCGCCAAGTCAAAGACCCCCATCACAATGTCCCAGGTGTTGGTGACGATGAGGATTGCGCAGGCGGATTTGAAAATCCACTTGAAGAACACCGCGCTTTCAATGTCGTGAAAGTTATTCTTATCTACAATGAGCTGGATCAGCTCCAGCGTCATCACAAAGGCCAGAATCACCCCGGCTATGGGCACCATGACCGTCTCCGAAAGGTTCTGGATCATGCTGAAAATATCGCCGTTCCACGCCTGGGGGGTAAGTCCGACCTGCTCGGAGACCTCACCGACCTTCTGATTGACCGCATCAAACATGCCGGTCAGGTTGCCCATGATGCCACTGACCAGGATTTCCTTCAGCCAGTCAGTGAGGCCCTGTATAATAAAATCCAAGGGTAGGCACCTCCTATCACACCGTCAGGGTCAAGGGGGGCCGCACCCGGTCTCCTGGCCGGGTGCGGCCTCTCTTTGCCCTATCAGGTGGTAAAGAGGCCGGAGAGCAGGGGCACCAGCACCATGCCAACGATGGCGACACCCGCGCCCGCCATGAGCTGCTTCATGCCTTGTGATTTCGCGCCGGGGTTGTCATTACCATAACCTTCCAAAAGGTTAATCACGCCCCACACACCAAGGCCAGCGCCCAGGGCGATCACCAGGGTCTGGAGCACTTCGATTGCGCTGTTGAAAAAATCCATATAGTACCTCCGAAAATTCAAAAGATTTTAGAAGGTACACACTTTCCTCCTTTTGCGGAATAGGCCGCTCCGCCTACGCGGTGGCGGCCTCCTCGTCCGTCAGGTCTACCTCGTACACGTCGTAGACCTCCTCAGCTTTTGGCTTCAGCCGGACGGACAGGAAACGCTCTATGTCAAAGGCGTTTCGCTTGTCGCTGTCCGACAGATACTTGTAGTTGGGGTGCTTCGTGATGTCGTACTTGTCCGACAGGAAGGGCCGGACGCCGCGCAGTTGCAGGATGCACTTGCCGCCGTCCAGGACCGCCAGCTCGTCCACGCTGGCAAGCTCCTTGCCCAGCTTCTGATAATTCAGGGTGTGGGAGGTCTCCCGGCCCCGGCTCTCGCCGGTATTGTAGGTATCTATGGTCTCCTTGCCCAGCGCGGCGGACAGCTCCTTGAGTGTGGTGGGTTCCGAACCGCCCAAAAACAGCCGGGCGTCCATATTTCCCACAATCGTGTCCGCATGGTCCCGGTACAGGGCTTTAAGCTGAGACTGCGCCTGGAGGACCAGACATGCCGAAATCTCTCTGCTTCGGATCGTTGCGACCAGTTTCTCAAGCCGGGGAATTTGCCCGATGTTCGCGGCCTCGTCAATGAGGCACCGGACATGGATGGGCAGCCGTCCGCCGTACACATCGTCCGCTTTCTCGCACAGCAGGTTGAATAGCTGGGTGTAGGCCATGCTGATTAAGAAATTAAAGGTGTCGTCCGTGTCGCTCATTATGAAGAACAGGGCGGTCTTGCGGTCTCCCAGTGTGTCCAGCTCCAGCTCGTCATAGGCGGTCAGCTCCCGCAGCTCGCCGATGTCAAATGGGGCCAGCCGTGCGCCGCAGCTCACCAGTATGCTCTTGGCAGTTTTGCCCGCCGCCAGCTTATATTTGGCATACTGCCGCACGGCAAAGTGGCCGGGGTCCCGTTCTTTCAGCTCGTCAAACATCAGATCAACGGCGTTCTTAAATTCCTCGTCGTCCTCCCGGACCTCCATGGCGTTTATCATCTCCAGCAGCGTGGAGAAGTTCTGCTCCTCCTCCGGGGCCTCGTAGTGGATATAGCCGATGAGTGCCGTATAAAGCAGCGTCTCGGCCTTCAGCCAGAAATCGTCCCCGGACTTTCCGCCCTCGCCCTTGGTGTTGACAATGAGGCAGTTCACCAGCTTCAAAATGTCCTTCTCTGAGTGGATGTACGAAAATGGGTTATAGTGGTGGGACTTCTTGAAATTGATGGTGTTCATGATCTTGATGCGGTAGCCCTTGCGCCGCAGCATTTTCCCGCACTCAACGACGATACTGCCCTTGGGGTCTGTGACCACGAATGAACAGGGGTATGTCTCGCTGTCGCATTGCATCAGGTTCGGCTTGAGCCAGAACCGGGTCTTACCGCTGCCGCTCCCATTCCGGGCTGTCTTGGGGTCCTTGGGGCGGTTGTTCATGGTGATCTGCTCGGTTTGCGTCAGAATGGTGTTATTCTCGAAAACCGGGTCCACAAAGGGCTGGATGTCCTTGGCCGTACCCCATCGGGCGCTGCCATACTCCGTGCCGTGGCGGTATTTCTTGGCGTTTTTGCCTTTGAGGTAGACAGCCAGCCGCAGGGCCGCTCCGCAGCACAGGCCCACCAACAGGTCGGAGGGGTGAAAGCTGGGGGCGGCGGATTGAAACGCGGCGGCAAAGCCGTCCATCAGATGCAGCACCTTGTCCGCAAACTCTGTCCCGGACGAAAGCCGCCATGCCTGCCCCAGCTTGGTGGCATAGAGGCCCACGAACAGGTACGGGAGATTGGGGAGGACATATTTTTTCAGGTTGACCTGTCTCACCGCTCCAGCACCTTCTTTCGTACCTTCTCCACGGTGTTCCGGGCCATATCCTTGTACTGCTCCAGCCGCTCCAGTACAGAGGGGCGGTTCTCCCGGCGCAGCTTCCGCCCCATGTACTCCTGAAAGGCGGCGGTGATGGCGTCTGCGTCGCGGCCCTTGAAGAAGATCATGTACTTGGGCGGCGATGTGCTCCGGTCCTTCTTGACCGCATAATCCACGCCGTACTTCCGGGCAATCCGCTCAAACTGCCGGATCTCCTTGTCCTGAATGTCGATATTGGAGACCCCTTGATTTTGCTGTGTGAGCTGCTTCACTGTCTGTTTCCCCCGGTGAACTACCGGCGTCTCCCGCTTCCGCCGCTTTTCCACCTTGACCTCCTTGCGGTGGGCCATGTACTTGGTGATCGCCGCTTTCAGCAGACGCCCGGTAAACTTGGTGCCGCTAACGATCAGCGTCAGGGTCTTGTTTTCCACTTCCTCCTGCATCTACTCACCTCACCTTCGCAGGAGTGGGGCGGCCCCGGTGGGACCGCCCCAGGCGGAACGCTTATCTCACTTCATGCCAGGTCTCGTCCTCCGCGCCGGTGACGATGGTATGGCCGTTGGTGGCCTCCATCAGATCGTAATAAGCCCAGTAATGGGGGTTCTGGAGGTCGCGGAAAGTGGTTAGCTCGTCCTCGTTGTGCCGGATAAAGCTCTCGTCCGCCGTGCGGCCCAGCATCCGGTTGACAATGGCTGCAACCTCGGCGCGGGTAATACAGTCTCTGCCGTGGAACAGGCCGTCCGTATAACCCACGATCCAGCCGTTCCGGGTGGCCTCCTGAATGTAGTCCGCAGCCCAGTGGGAACCGGGCACATCGGGGAAGCTGCCCCGCTTGCTGTTATAGGTCTCCAGCTCCATCCACTCGTCCAGCCGGATGCTCATCGCCACAAACTGCTCACGGGTGATGGTGGCCTCGGCATGGAACAGGCCGTCCGGGTAGCCAACTACTACGCCCAGCTTTTCCAGATAGGCCACATAGTCCGCGTACCACGCATCCCGGCGCACGTCCGGGAACCGGCTGCGCCGCAGGCCCTCCAACTCGTCCACCCGCGCTTCGGAGAGGATGCGGGCAAATACGGCGGCCGCCTCGCCCCGCGTCATATTGCGGTCCGGGCCGATGGTGCCGTCCCCATAGCCCACAAGGTAGGCAAAGTGATAGGCGGCGGGGAGCGTTACCTTGCCGTCCTTGCCGGTTTCACCGGCGGCGGTGGTGCCACCTCCATCCTCCACGGTGACAGAGACGCCGGGCTTGGCCTCGCCCTGGTTGTCCGTGACAGTGACGGTTACAGGGCCGTCCTCGTCAAAGGTAAAATCGTCCGGCAGGGTGACGGAAACCGCGCCGTCCTTGTCCACAGTGATCTCCGCGTCCTCCACGGGCTTTCCATCCTGGTCGGCCACATCCACATTGACGGTGTTGGACTTGTCCTCGTCCCCGGTGTCCGTGCCGATGATCTCACCGGCAGAGCCGGAGGCGTTGGGGACCGTGATCTGACCCTTCTTGTCGGTGTCCCTGGCCGCATGGTTGCGCTGCTCGTCGGAGACCTCCACATTCAGGCCCGTGGCGGGCTTGGCGGTGGGCAGGAGGACCGTCACCACCGTCTGGTCGTTGCCGTCCAGCAGACGGCCGTCCGGCAGCAGCACGGTAAAGGCGTCCTTTTCGCCGTCCTCACCAGCCAGCAGCGTCACCAGCGCGCCCTTTACCGGCTTTTCCGCCGTATCAGTGACGATTACAGTGTACTGGCCCACCACAGCGGTGCCGGTATCATCGGTGTAGGCGCTGTCGGCGGCGGGGACGGTCAGCTCGCCGTCCTTGTTGGTCTGTCCCTGGGCTGTGCCGCCCAGGTCGCTCTTGACAATTACGGTGACATTCTTCTGAGGAGTGGTCTCCTGGTCGGTGACGGTCACGGTGACGCGGTGGCGGCTGTCCATATCCTGGCCCTTGGGCAGAGAGGCGGTGATATTCCCGGTCCGGCCCACGCTTACCGCAGCGTCCGCAATGGGCCGTCCGGTCTCGGTGCGCTCCACCTGGACGGTCAGCGTCCAGCGGCTG
>OBXC01000391.1_pt1 | contig 37577 bp, 20 predicted proteins | sample 1538111 | NCBI WGS metagenome assembly OBXC01 (sample SAMEA2580137, study PRJEB22360) | human gut metagenome | biome: human gut; feature: human-associated habitat; material: faeces | place: Denmark | collected 2008/2010
TTGACAGTCACAAGGAGCGGCGGGAAGGACAGCCGCGGAACCCTGGTATCCATTACCTCGTCCTCTGCCTGCAGAATGAAATCCACACGCTCGGCATAACGGATCTTTTGAATATAAATATAGTGTTCCAGAAGCTCCATCTCCTCCGCAATCGAAGCCATAGGCTCCTCTCTGAATGCAGAGCGCAGCTGATGGCCCAGCGCTGTCAGCATTTTCTGTGCCTCTTCATTTCTTCCCGCCTTAATCATCCAGCCAACAGAATTCAGCGTATTATATAGAAAGTGCGGGTTGATCTGCGCCTGCAGCGCTTTATACCGAGTATCAATCAGTGTCAGCTGCTTTTCATAGTTTTCCCTGATCAATACGACTATTTTATCCAGCATAATGTGAAATTCTTCGCTCAGTAGCCCCACTTCGTCATGGGTTTCCACTGGAAGCAGGATGCTCTTTGCCTTTTCAAAGTCCCCGTTCTCCACGATCCGCATGGATTCCGCCAGATTCGTCAGGGGTGAGGTAATGACAACGCAAACCTTGCGAAGTATCACTGCAAATACGGCAAATAAAAGGATCGCGGCCACAATAAGAGCGCGGTTGGCAAAGATGAGCGTACGGTATATGCTCTCATAAGTACATTCATTCACAAAAACCCAGTCGCTTTTCTCCGATTTCAAATAACATCGAAAGTATTTTTTTCCATTTTTGTTTACAATCTCATAGCCGTTCACCGCCCCGCCCTCATCAGCCGCGTGCCTCTTCATCGGATTATCCACGTCCAGAATCCCTGAGAAAAGCTCGTCATTATTGCTGTATACGATCTGCCCATCTGTATACACGCACACGTTATTTTCAACCCCGCTCAGTGATTTGATATTTTTATCAATAATTCCCTTTATATCATAAGCGATAATCAGCGTTCCCATGTATTTGAGCGACAGATCGATCCTGTTTCTGATATCACGGCCAGAGAGAATATAGGGATACTCTTCGGTCGGATTTAAAAAGACATAAGCTCCGTTGGCCTCGGTCGTACGCTTCAGGATCGTATCATATAATTCATTTGGTATCTCCTGGCCCGCGTTGCGAATCTCATATTTGATTTCCTGCTTATTGTCATAGATAATCTCCGTAATCGTGTTATCACGGATGGACTCCACATTCATCTTATCTCTCAGACTGTACATGGCCATCCACTTCACCTGCTTGTCTTTTACTGAATTAACTTCGGAGAGCTGTCTTTGAAACTCCCCATCCATGGCAATCTCAAATGTCAGGTTCTCAACTGCATCCATTTCCCCTTCTACAATCTTGGAAAAGTATTCTAATTCCAGAACAGACCGTTCATACAGTTTTTTATCGTAAATATTCTGAGTGATCCGCATGGCAAAAAGGCTGAACACGGTCATGCTGCCCAGAGCCAGCAGACAGATAATCATAATTTTCTGCTGCAGGCTGCTGTCTTTATATCTTGTTCCTCTTTGAATCCTTTTCCACATTTTCATCTGCCCCTATTCCTTCATTACCTCATATAGCTCCCAGTCCGTCATATGATTATCTGTAACCAGTAAGAGATAAACATTCTGATCTTCTTTGGCATAGCAGTACTCATGGTACCAGGCATCGTGCCGGACATTGTCCCCCAGCTCCCGGATCACTCCCATCACTTTTCGAATCATATATGCCGTATGCTTCACATCCGCAAAGCAGTCGTTTAAATAAAAATCTTTCCATTCCCCATATTCCGATGCACGCATGGCGACATCGGCGGAATCAAAGGCCTCCGCGCTCTTACCAAACAGAACAAACGCTTTCTTATAATCTCTGTCCGCATATGCATCATATGCTTCTCCAAACAGGACAACACCTTCCGCACAAAAAGCATGAATCTTTACCTGTAAAAACAGAGTAGCATCAAAAAGCGTTTTTTCAGCCCCCGCCAGCGACTGACTCACCTGTTCGCAGAGATGGTAATACGCTTTCAGCCCTTCCATACCGTTCCTGCACAGCCCGCAGACCCTCATCGTCTGATCATAAAGCGACCCTGTTCCCGCAATCCAGTACAGGCTCTCCGCATTCTGATTTCTGTCGACCAGAAAGTGGTGTGCAATAATCCGCAGATTCTCAGTATAAAACTGTTCACCCATGTGATCATCTTCATGCTCACCGTAGGGAATCATTGCCTCAGGATATTTCCTGTAACACATTGCAACCGGATCGCTGCCATTATAATAATCCAAAGCAAATTCCCGGCTCTGCTCTTCATCTGAAATGCTTTTGCCGAACCATTTTTTACTGACTGCGTCGAGATAGTAAGCGTGAGGTCTCACATTGGAACAATTAATTACCCAGAAATCACTCCCACCATTTTCCAGAACCTCTGTCAATTCTCTATCCACAAACGAGACCGAATTGGGCAGCATTGTAATGTGATTTGCCGCCTGCAGATCGTAAAAAGACACATGGTAGTAGATTCCCTGTGCTCCGTTGTCCCGCTCATCCGGCATGGAAGAAATCCGAACACAGTGATTGTCACGTCTCCTGGTCACCATCTTTCCAAAGCCGTTGTCTGCCCGGACCTTGATAATGTCCTCATCGAGATCTATGTACCCCTGTTCATATAACTCCATGATCTCTCCATACAGGTTCGTACAGAAAACGGGGTTGTCGACATATTTTTTTACAATATCGCACTGTTTTTTTATGAGGTCACTGATCAGCTTTCCCTGCTTTTGCGGCGTATCGAATTGACCGCTCGTATCATTGGCCCAGAATGGCACGTCTCCCTGGCCGCGGAAACACAGATTCCACACAACTTTATAATCTTTTTGTTCCCTTACGGCATCTTCCCACAGCCGATAAAACAGTTCCGGGTGCTCCATAAAGTTAGGCTCCACATCCGGATAGGCTCTTACAAACATTTCCGCTCCCAACGGTTCGGCATGATGGTGCGTGATCCACAGGCCCATCTCTGCAGCCATCTTCCGGTTTCTTCGCGACATCTTATCCGTCCCCGGTATCGTCATATTGCCGCCGCATCGCAGAAGTGTTTCAAACGCCATTTTCCAGCCATCTGCCCCATTCTCGTTCTTTTTCCACTTCAACATTAAGACTTCATCATTAAAAAACCATCCGCGGAATCGTACTGCCGGTGTTACAGACTCATAACTGGTCTCCTCAAGATCGATCCTCTCTATTCTCTCAAATCGCTGATCCAGCCAAAACCAGAACGGCTTTACTCCTAAATAGTGTTCACTGATATATAAAAGGCCGTAAACAAACCCCAGATCATCTCCCGCAGTTACTGTTATTCTATCATGACTCACCACTACAGTAAACTGTTCCTCCGGTAAAGCGTTTTTTTCTTCTAAAACGATATCATTTGCCGGACAATCCGACTCCTTGAAAATTTTATCCCGGTCTCTCTCCAGCATATCGATTCCATGCAATACCGGTTTTTCCTTTCGCTCTGATTTTATCACTGTGTTTCTGCTAAAAATAAACATACTTCCGCCTCTTTTCTAATTATTTCATAAAATGGCAGGAAAGCACCCGGATCGCCACTTCTGTGTCAGATCCGGACGCTTCCCGCTCTCATGCCGTTTTATCTAATACCGCCAATCTCTCAATGAATCCAATGCCCTTCCCTATCGACACGATATCCGTCAGGCGACATTCCATCAGTCAGCATGGTTCCATCTGCATTAAGATAGTACCACTCGCCGTTGTGCAGAAACCACTCACTGCACTTCAAAGATCCATCAGGATTTAAGAAATACCATTTACCTTCTATCAGCAGCCATACGTTTTCGTACATGATTCCGTCATCGTTCAGCAGGTACCACTTGTTTTGATCCTGCAGCCAGCCAGTCTGCATATTTCCCTCTGAATCAAAATGATACCACAAGCCTTTAATCCGGGCCCATTCGTTTATGATGCAGCTGCCGTCTGTCTTCTGGAACTTCCACGGTATCCCGTTTCCTCCCTGCCAGCTTCCATAGACAGTACTGTCCGATACGTAATTACTGCTTCCAGAGCCGCTTCCGGAACTCGATGAATCTGGCCGCCCTGTTACCTTTACCGTAAAGCTGTCACGGAACACCTTCGTCTCACCGTTTTTCCACTCTGCTTCATAAGAGATTCGGATTTTTTTAGTGCCGGCGGTGTCAAAGCTGTCATGTTCAACCTCGTATTCTCCTTCTGCCAGCATGCGCTCCAATATCGCATTACTCGGGCTGGCCTTCTCATAGGCTGTGACCTCCAGCCCGCTGGGATCAAACGCTTCTCCTGTCCTGTAACTCAGCTTCTTCGGCTTCTGCGTCACTTTAATTCTGGTCGTGTAGCTTTCTTCGGTCTTCTGGATCACCTTCACAGTGAAGGAATCGGTAAATTCTCTTTCTTCACCATCTTTCCCTTCGCCATAATAGGTGACTGTCACATTCTTACTTCCTGCTGTATGGAAGTCTTCATGCTCCACATCGTACTCGTCTTCACTCAGCATCGTCTCAATAACCGCATTGCTGGGACTGGCCTTCTCATACCTGCAAACCTGCATTCCATCCGGTTCGAAATCTTCTCCTGTCTCATACACCAATCGAATCGGTTTTTTCACCACTTCTATCCTTGTTGTATAGCGTTCCTCAGTCGCTTCCATTACTTTTACTTCAAAGGAACAGGTAAATTCCGACTCATACACAACAGTAATTTTTCTGATTCCGGCTTCATCAAACGCTTCATGCAGAATCTCATATTCGTCCTCCTCCAGTTCTCTTCTCCTTTCCGGAGCTTCCGCGTTGCTTGGGCTGGCTTTCTCATAAGCCACAACTTTCATCCCGCTCGGATCAAAGTCTTCACCAATTTCATAGATTAGTCTGGCAGGTTTCTTTGCTACTTCGATATGTGTAGTATAGTATACCACATCGATCACTTCCAGCGCATCAATCGCTTTTTGGAGAACCTTTATCTGTTCATTCACTTGATTTTGAGTTGCATATTTGTCTTCCGCAATCCTCTTTGCGGCTTCCACCGCCTGCTGCAGTTTATCAATGCTTTCCGCTGTGTAGTAGTCAGTCCGTGCAGCCTTACTCTCTGCCTCTAAGATCAGAGCGTCCAGCTGTTCCTTTTCTACCCCTGCTTCTCCAGCCTGTTTCAGGGCCTCTGAAACCAGCGGCACGTAAAATTCTTCAATAGCCAGGAAATTCGGATGAGTTCCTGTAGCCGTTTTCCCTGATGCCGGGAGACCGTTTATCAATGTGTCAAAGGAATACTTGTCTTTCATGGCATCATCCGATGTATCAAGCTGCGTGTCATCGTATAGATTGGCCACTGTAATCCCCATATCCCTGCAGATGGCAAGCTCCAGCTCGTGAAGTTTTTCCTGTACTGCTCTGTCGCGCGCACCGAGTTTATGAACGGCGACATATATCACTTCTGCATCGGGCCAGTTTTCCTTCATTGCCATGATGGTGCTCCGGAATGCACCTGCAAATGTATCAGTATCCGGTTCTGTGTCATCCGCAGTTCCAAGTTTATCCAGGATTGTATCATACGCATCATTTGTTCCGCCGTCAAAAATAATGTAATCCGGATTTCTGTCATCGGCATCGGCGGCCAAAACCTGATTGAGAATTACGAGCTGATCCGACGAATCGCCGTTTGGCATGATCTTTGCACCATTATGAGCGTAATTTTCTTCTACAGTCATGCCTTCCTTATCAGCGGTAAATTCTACAAATCCACCCTTTTTATACTTGTGTCCGGCAATAATGCTGTCACCAAATGCGATAATTTTTTTGCCTTTCAGCGGAAGTTCCACCCCGGCTTCTGTCGTATAAATCTTGAAATTATCCATCCGCTGATCTCCCGGATAACGGTTCCCTTTCGAATCCATCGTCCAATAGTTACAGGCAATCATCTGAGCCAGACCTCCGGCTTCTGTTTTCGCTTCATCAATTCTTGCAATGGTTTTTCCGTCCTCATCGCTCACAACTACACTTACGGTCTTCTCTCTAAAATCAGCCCACAGCTCCATATGGTAACGATTGCCCGGTGTAATCTGTGCCTCGCTCCAGCTCGGCTCACAGGTGGAACTGAAGGCGGAAGATTCTGCCGCAGTTCCTGCCGCTGAACTTCTCAGCCTGAGGGCTCCGGTTTTTTCATCAGTCGACGCACAGAACGCGGCGATAAGCCTTCCATAGGAATCTCTAAAATCAATGCCGGTTTTCCCCTTTGCTCCATTCTGACCGGATACCCAGTCAAAGCTTAAACCCACAGAAGCCTGATTTGAAATCTCTGACGAAAACTTTTTAACAGAGATCTCGCTGTTATTCATATCATGTGTAATTGTCAATACGCCTTCGCCAATCGAAGCGCCCTTATCAAAACCGAAATTTTCCGGCTCTGTCTGACTGTCAAACGTCTCCTCCATCAGTACCGTGACTCTTAATGCATTCTGCCTCATCGTTTCAATGGCATTTCGCATTTTTTCCACACAGGTTGCGAATACTTCCGGTGATTCCGCCGGGTCGTCTACCAGACCAATCAGAGTTACTGCCTCTCCCATGGCCTGCTTTAATGCAGCGATGTCTTCTTCTGTATAGGTCGCCTCCGTATCCTGCAGCAGGGCATCTGCCTCGTCTATCAGTATTTTTAAATCTTCGGCCAGCTCTTCTTTTGTTTTATCGGTATTGATCAGCAGGCCTTCATATGCCTCATTCAGAATTTTAATTTGGTTATTGACTTCATCCTGAGCTGCTGTGCCGCTTTCGAGCAGTTCCTTCGCCTTTTCAAGCGCTTCTGACAGCTTATTCCACGTATCATCCGTGTAGTTTCCCTGCTCTATTTCCTTATACTTCTGATATAGCGTTTCCAATTCTGTCTTGACCACAATGCTTTTTGCCTTTGTCAGATGCAGATAATCCAACGGAATAATCGTCCCTGTTCCATTCGCATTTTTGCCTGTCATCGTATATGTAAATGTATGTAATCCTTCGGATAATGCGATTTCACCGGAAAATATCTTTTTAAATGACGCACCGCTCGCATACATATCAAACGGCTCCCCGACATTGTTTCCATCGACGCTTAACTGTACCGTGGCACGGTCCTTTCCGCTTCGGTAACACGTCTCGATCTTATATACCCCGCTGCTTGGTACTTCCGCATTGATTGTCACATAATCTCCCGGATTCTGGGCATATACCTTCAGCCAACCGCCTGCACTCGCGCCGTCATTCCATACTTCTGAAACCAGGCCTTCCTGTACCGATGCATTTGACTCTGCTTCGATTCTTATCTCAAGCTTCTCCTCGACTGGTCCCAATTTCGCCTGGTCGACTACAACACGGAGACATTCATATGCAGGCACTGCAATGGAAACCATGCCACCTCTTACCGTAATATTGCTTCTGTCTAAGTCACTCTCCTTATTCCAGGTGTTATTCTCATCGTAGTATCCCAGTTCTGCAGTCTGAACCGCCTCTGCATCTGCCAGATTTTCAATGATAAACGTATCGCCTCTCGTATTCAGTAGTGCAAATTCATTCTCTGCCTTATTAACCGCAATTCCGACACCATTCTGCTCCGTTTCAAAAATAATGCTCTTATTAGTTCCCAGCATTTCTGCCTGTGTGTAATAACCGGAGGCATCAGATTTGGCGTTAAAATACATCAATTGATTTCCGCCGGCCTTTCCTGGCGCCCTGACAGCCAGATCATACCCTATCTTCTTCAGCATGTGGTTGGTTTTAAACAGATTCGGCACATACTCATCAAATGGACGGAATGTCTCACTGTTCTTGTCGTACTCATAAGTTTTTGAACCGTCATTGCTGGAAGCGTCGTAAATATTTACATAAGCTCCGCCCGATAAAGCCGCAAGCACATCCTGCTCTAAAAATACGCCCTGATCTCTGGCATCCTTCTGTCCAAGCTCCATAATCATTGGAAGATTTTTTCCCTGCGCGAACTGATTTCCCAAAATACCTACCGCGGATAATTGAGCTGGTGTCTTTCGGTAATGGTCGATTCCAATAAAATCAATATAGGTTCCCTGAGCGGAGTTCCTCATCTTCTCATTATACGGTACTGCTTTTACGTCTGCGCTCTCATCGAGATTCACCCTCGTCCACACCGGATATCCTGATGTTTTCACCGCTTTTGCGATGTTATTGTTATACTCCCACAGCGTAATCTCCCTGAAGTCAGCGTTGGTCACGCCCAGAGCCTTATATTTTGCTGTGCAGGTATCGCACATGCAACGCTCTGTTTTTTTCGACCCGTGTAATCTGCCTACTCCCGACTCATTGGAAACCTGGCAGCCAATTACTACATGATCTCCGCGCTCCGCGATATGGTCGAATACGGTCTTGACCGCCCTGGCCTCTAATTCCCTCAAATTCATGTCATTTTTACACATGAGATAATTGTAAATGCCGGTAATGGAGGCGGCGCCGCTTTTGCTGAACAACGGTGTCAGACTTCCATCCGCTTCCTGCTTCATGGTCTTCTGATAATTCATCTGCACATGTACCGGCACTCGGTTATCACAGCTTATGGTACACGTATCGGTTCCAAACCACAGCACTTCAAACTTAAGCCCCGCATCCTTTGCAAAATCAATTGCCTGATCCAGATAGGAAAAGTCAAACTCATCGGCATCGGAGTAAATAAGCTGTGGCCTTGCATCAATTCCTTCAATGCTTTCATCATCAGCGCCGCCCAATGTGATTGGCACAGCCGGATCGTTCCGATCTCCTGAGGCCTCCCGGATAATAAAGGAGACTGTTTTGTCCTGGGCCCAGTCATTGTTCTTGATATAGTCCGAAATATTAAAGTCATAATAATTTTTTCCCTGGATCCAATCCCAGTCTTCTGAATCTGTCAGAAGCTTCGTACTATCACTCTTCATTTCATATCCGTCATGGCCAGGCGCGTTATTCCACGTAATAGTATCCATGCTCCAGCTGTCATCTGCCAAAGCATATACTTCCAGCTTCCGCTTCTGTCCTAATGTATTTCTATTGTAAAATCGAATCTTGGCGCCATCAATCTGGTCCTGTGTCATATCCTCAAGCCGGAACTTTACATACCCCAGAGACTGCCTGGATTCGTCCATGGCATCATACTGAATTTTCAGCCCTCCAGAGTTTTTATACGCGTAATCAGCACCGTCTCCTCCATAAACGTAAGCACTTTCTGATGACACTGCCACATGATTCGGCTGAACATCGGTCCATCTGATCTGACTGTTTACAACCGTAAACCCGTCATCCGCTACCTGTTGAAACAATTTCCCCAATGTTTCATCACTCACCATATAGTCCGGATCTTCCCGGAGTTTATCAATACGGATCTGCATTCCATTATACCAGAATGGCTTTCCGTCCACCTCCAGCACGGTTGACCTCCCATATGCAGGATTGTCAACAGCTACTTCCGTAATTCCCCCGGAAGAACCGGCAGCCGCCATCGCTTCAGCATAGACAGGGGCCGGCGCAAAACTGCCAAACAACATAGTCAGGCTTAATGCGTGAGCCGTCACCTGAAGTGCTTTTCTTCTGATTCCTCTCATGATTCTCCTCCTGTTTTGTGGATTTTACAATATTCCCACTATCATCCTACAAACAACTCGGAGTTTTTTCCACGTAAATTCCCGACCAATTTTGGTGAAAAAACCGACTTTCATTCGTAATTTTCTTTATCTGTCTATTTTTAGAGATAGGATAATAATGCGTTCTTTATAGCTTTTCTTCTACATCTTCTAAAAAATGAAAGAGGCTGAAAAAATGGAGTCAGATCAACTCCATTTTTTCAGCCCCGATCCAAAACATAATTCTTTACATGCAACAATAAGATAATCATAATTATAATGCCATTCGAATAATGAGCCCGCCAAGCTATACTCTTGCACCGGAGCGCGGTCACTTCAGCGGCCATATTTCCTTAGCTTAGAGTGCACATATCCGATAAAGCCTGGCACACTGTCCACCGGAGAGCTTTCATTTCATAGGGCAAACGTTCCTATGAAATGAAAAAATAATCAATCTGCGCTTCCCCCTCCGTATATAAATAAGAGCCATACATCGGTATCGTGCAGCACATGACCCTTCTGCCCCCTGGAACCAGGATCTGATAGCCGCTGTTCGACTTGACACAGGCAGGGCTCTTTGATTTTGCACCGAAAGAGTGGAATTACACCGTGGTCTTCAAATCAAGCCATTGCTGGTCGACCGCCCCTCTCGCCTTCAGTACCTCTTTTTTGCTCCAGTCGAAATAGGTCCACATCTGATTTTTGGCAGCGTTTGCGATCTGTCTTGGCAGTGATGGATTTTCGCTGAGAAGAAGCATCTCTTTCTCAGTATAGAAAGAGATTCCGCCGTTTTTCTTGTCGATCCGCAAGAGCAGCTTTCCAAATTTTACTTCCACACGGCCTTTGTCTTCCCTGTAATTCCATTTAAGCCTTGGTGTGGGCTCAATCTCTGCCGGTATCTCCGGAAGCTGGCCTAATGATTCCCCTGCAAAACTGATTCGAACCGTGTTCTCCGAGATCGGCGTGATCCGAAGAACTCCGCAGGCATTCGTCACCTCGACATAGCTTTTATTGCCGGTCACCCATCGTACTGCCAGATTTAATTTGGAATGGCCCAGCGGTCTTAAGCTGTTCGTACCCGGAATTACTCCAAATTCCGATTTTTCTGACGGGCTATTTGCAGCGCGTGCTTTTTCTGACCGCTTCTCTTCGACGGAATTCTGAACAACAATTCGCTTCGGTCCGATGCGGTTGCGCAGCTCCATCTCGAATTTCCCATGGGATACGCGTTCCAGTTCTATTTCCCTGTTGGTTTTGGGCTTCTCCTCACGCACCCGCCTGGCAGGCTGCTCCTGCCGCACGACTACGTACTTCTGTTTCTTCTCCTCTGATACAGTGGTACCAATCAAATCTGTCAATTTCCCAGAATAAAGCACCACCAGTTCATGGAGCGCTCTCGTAGCCGCCACATAAAGCAGTCGCGCAAAGCCATCCTCTGACGGATAATTCTCCTCACTGGCATTATAAAGGAGAACTGCATCAAATTCCAGACCTTTTGCATATTCGATCGGCAGAACCATAACACCGCTTCCAAACTCTTCCGTTTCCGCATCAAACTCCCGAAGCTCTACTTTTTTGCGCAGCTCTTTCGTTAATTTGCTCACTTCCTCTTCGTCTCTGCAAATGACTGCAATCGTTTCATAGCCCTTCTTCTGCCATTCCAAAATAGTGCCCGCGGTCTCTGCAATCAGCCGTCCCTCATCCTCGCAGCCCGTCGTTCGAACTTCATTTCCGTGACGGATAATCGGCTCAACCGGATAAATAGGAAAATTCCCATGCTGCAGAATCTTCGTTGCGAAATTAGAGATTTCCACCGTGTTTCGATAACTTTTTCTCAGCAGCCCGAAATAATCAAATTCCCCTGGCAGCATGAGGCTCCTGAGTTCCTCCCAGTCTGTCAGTCCGTAATCAAAATAGATGTTCTGGGACACATCGCCCATAATGGTATACGTACATTTACTGAGGCAGTACTTCAATGCCCCATAGGCCATCATGCCAAAATCCTGCGCCTCATCGATAACCACATGGCTTGCTTCCTGGATGACCTCCGTCTCCTTAATTCGTTTATACAGATAAGCCAATGCGGCCAGATCGTAGAGATCGAAGGAATTTCCAGGTGAAGGAATCCGGGTTCCTTTTTCCCTTTGCTCTGCCAGAAAGCTGTCATACAACTCAAAAATGGACCCCTTCCACTCCCGTTTTCCGAAATAGGTCTGGTAATACTTCAGAAGCGCCTTCTGCTCTTCCGGCGGATACGTATAGTATCTTCCATATATCTCATTCTCCACCTTCGCCATGAGGTACTCCGTCAGCTTGTCCAGCTTGTCAGGAAGCGACAGGAAATCAAACTTCTTAAGCAGCCCCTCTATGGAGCTTCGGGTCATCAGCAGGCGGTGTGTTTTCTCCGTATAGACGTCCTCCAACGGAATATAGCTCCACTCGTAGCGCCGGCAAAACGCTTCCAGATCATGAAACCAGGAAAAGCTGCCTTTTACGCAGGCCGTTTTATCTTCCCGATCCAGTTTTTTAATCGTATATTTCCGATCATCCCAGTCCTCATACAGAAGACGCGTGAACAGCTGCTCCATCGTCATCTGCGATACGCCGTAAACGTCCAGATCCGGTAAAATACCCGTGATATAGTTGAGAAGAATCCGGTTGCTTCCGATAATGTAGAAATCCTTTGGCTGAAATTCCAGATCGTAGTTATACAAAATGTAGGAAATGCGGTGCATGGCCACAGTCGTCTTACCGGAACCGGCCCCGCCCTGTACAATGACATTATGCTGCGGCCTCTTACGAATGATCTCATTCTGCTCCTGTTGAATCGTTGCAATGATATCATTTAAAACGGATCGTTTATTCCTGGCAAGGTATTTTGTCAGCAGATCATCATTGGCCACTACGTCCGAATCGTAAAAATCCTTCAGTTCATCGTTTTCGATTTCGTAGGTGCGCTTTCTGGATAGATCGATCTCAAAAGCCCCTTCTCCCTTTACCGAATACGTACACGCTCCAAGGGAACTTTCATAATATACCGATGCGATCGGCGCCCTCCAGTCGATGACTACCAGCTCTGCGGAATTCTTTGTAATTGCCGCCTTTCCAATGTAGTAACACTCTTTCTTTAACAGACTGGCATCAGTAAAATCAATTCTTCCGAAATACGGCTTTTTTCTGCTTCGCTCCATGCGGAGCAGTTCCTGCCGGACCTGCTGGAATCTGGCGTCAGTATTGAACCACAACGCCAGACCTTCTTTATCCTCAACATCATAAATTTCCTTCAGTTCATGCAGTTCATCTGCTAAATTCTCAACAGAGGACCTCGCCTGATTTAAATTCCTGTCCGCTATGGCAAGAATTTCTGAAAGTGTATTTCTCTCATCCTCCAGGGTGACTCCCGGTATACTCTTTGTGTCTGTCTGATTTTTCTGATTCATGCCCGTCTCCCTTCTTCTTTCTGCGCATATGCTGCAGTTCAGACGGCTCATCTTCTTGACCGAAAAATCTGGTCAAGAAGCATCGGATATTCATCCGATGTGAAAATTGGTGCAGGAAGCAGCTTACAAGCAAGCTTGACGCTGCTTCCTGCACCAATTTTCCCGCCGTCTGAACTGTTACGTGCATATTACTATCTTAGCAAAAAAAAGAAAAAATGGTAGACTTGTAATAAAAAATTATGTATAATGGATAATGAAGTGTGCCCGGAGATCTGTCAGGGTATTTTTTTTATTCAAGAACAGCTAAAACAAGGCTTATAAGTCTGTATATCTTTTTGTAGTGTGATGCCGTAAAGTAGCATGAAATAAGGTGTTTCTTAAATCTCTGCTTGATTTGGATATATCGCTTTGCAAAGTGATTTTGTAAAGTTGGGCGGCACAAGCATTTCTTTACCATCTGGTAAAAATGGCACATATGCGGAGCGTTAGAAGCCTGTTTTTGAAGGTATCGGTATTGCTACCCTAACTGCCAGCTTTTGATTGCTGGAACAGGGATGTATGCTCCATTTCCGGCGGTCTAAATGTCCGCCGATAGACAGCGTCCAACGGACGCGCAGCCGCCCCGGCAGGGGTGTCGCTCATATTCATATCTACGGCTTATGATGAATAAGACGCACTACGTTAAATACTCATCTATCCATTGTTTGGAAAACATCTAAAGGTTATCAAATTATTATCAGGGTCTAAAAAACTCATACTCTTTGCACCCCAAGGTCTTAATGTAGGAGGTTCAACAATCCCTACTCCAAGTTCAACCAGTCTTGCATATTCCGCATCAACATCATCAACGGTAAATGCAATGCAAATATTATGCGGATTCGATTTACGCTCCACTCCATCATTATAGACTGTCAATGTAGTTTCCTCTGATATAATGAATTGATGAGTATCATCATTGCTTTCATTATCGATACCAAAGAGTAGTTTATAAAAATTAGCTAACCGAATAACATTACTTGTTAGTAAGCACACCTCTCCGATTCTCATTTATAACTCTCCTTCGCCTTTATAATTTCTGGTTCGCCTTATTTGCCTAATGCGAACTTTCCATATAGTCTAATTGTTGCTCGAAAATTTGTCCAACACAGTCTACTTTCTTATAAACTCACTTTGGTTCTTATTGCTTTTTACAAGTGTTTAGAGAATCAGGGCGGCATTGTAGGCTGTTATGCCTATCTCATACATGCCGAAAGCCACACGCAAGTTTACTATTTTTTATTAATAATAGCAACGAAAACGGCGCATATCTTCTCTCACCGTTTTATACCAGCACCCCGCAAACCTGCATGAAATCTAGGTTTTCTCATAACTCTATCAATGGGCGCAATATCTTCTTATTGGTCTTTTCCATCAGGTCGGGCACCATTTGGGCACCACAAATTGATTCTCATATAGCGCACAACAGCCATATTTTCTAGCGGTTCGCTCCGGGCGTGTCACCCCTTTTGGGGTAGTCGGTATCTTTTCCTATGCCGGAAAAGTAGTCCGATTTATGTCCGGAGCGAACCGCTGCTTTTTTGCCTATATGCCCGGAAGTATCGTTTTATACCGCTCAAAGCGTCCGCAGGACGCGCAGCCGCCCCGCAGGGGCGTTTCGACAGGGACGCGCAGCGCACTTGTCCGGGGGATTGGGGGCGGGCCACCAACAAGCAAATTTTTCAGTTTTGAGCGACAGCGAAAAACTGAAAAATGGCCCCGTGTGTACCACGGGGCATTGCTTGCCAGTTTGTTGCACTTCGTTTACGGCCCTCCGGGGAGGCGTGAAAAAAGCGGGGCCGCCGCTAGTCGTCCTCCGCTTCCTCAATCCCGATGGCCCCGTCAATGGCTCCCTCGATGATCGGCAAATACTGTTGCGGGCATAGGCTCAATTTGTGAGCCGCGCGCTGCCGCTCCGGGTCGTCCTGCTCCCCGGCCTTCGGGAAAAAGTATCGTTCCACGGGCAGCTTGCATATCTTCACCAGCTGGTAAAAAACCGGGAGGCTGGGAAGGCTGCCGCTGTTCTCAATATTCGCAAGGTATCAAGGGTCGATGTTTACCATTTCGGCCAATTCTCTGCGGGATATGTTCAGAGCTTGCCGGGCCGCCTTTATGTCGTCCCCTAAATTAGCAAAGCTCTCTCGTTCTCGCTCTTTTGGCATATCACATCACCCCTTTACATTCTATAATTCATAGAGTGTGCCGGGAATGATTTAGTATGCGCTTATATTACATTTTATAGTTCCTAATCTATACTTCTAAAGTTGCATATTCACGTGGAGAAACATGGTAGTAATCCCGAAAGGCTTTGTAGAAATTGCTGCTGTTGCTATATCCCAACACCGAAGAAATTTCCTCTACCGGTAGGCTTGTTCCTTTCAAAAGAATGACCGCCCGTTCCATTCGTAAATCCAATAAAATTTCTGAAAAGGACTTCCCAACTTTCCGGTGCAACAAGGTTGAAACATAATTCGGGTGATACGAAAAATGTCTTGCAATTTCTTTGAGCGTCACGGTATCAACGTGTTCCCCGATATACTGTACGATCTTTTCCGAGGGGCTTTCGTTTGCAGGCTCCCGATTTACATTGACATACTGACGTGCAACCTGAATAAGAAACGACAATGTGAGCGACTTCAAGACAACCTGTGTGTCTTCTCGCCGGTTGGCATACTCTACCACCATCATTTCAAGAAGCGCCCGTATGTTGCAGTCGTCCTCAATTTTGTAATGGATAAATTCATCAGAAAATTCATTGGTTGACGGGTCAAGCAAAAAATGAAATAGCTTTGTGTTCGCGGAAAGCATTGGTAAAAAGGCCCGACAAAAAGTGTCTTTTTGAATCAGCACACCGATAATCGTTGTTTCCTTGTCGTCATGGACACAAAGAGCGTGACCGGCAAAGGGCTGGCCTGCATACAACTCGCCCTCCCGAATCGTAATACGGTTATCGTACTTAAAGCTAATGGAATCGTATTCGCCCTGATAGGTGTAATTGAAATAGAAATAATCGTGCCGGTGAAACAGCTCTTGCCGTCCTCTGCTCTGATGGACGACAACTATAATTTCATCTTCCGACGCACCGGGCCAATAAAACATTTTTTCCTTTGAATTTTCACCAGAGCAATTATGGTACGTCCAATCCAACGCCCCAAATTCTTCGCGCAATCTTTCGACCGCGTCGCATAAAATTTCCTGCCCCACCTTGCTACTCCTTTACTCCATAAAGCGCCTGCTTTTTATTATACCACACTACATGAGAAAATACCACTGTATATATTAAGATTTGGCGCTGCTTCTTTGAGCATATTCTTTTATACTTGAAGCTGTTAAGAAAAACTGGCAGGAGGTTATTTAATGAAAACTAAAGAATTAGGTGGTGGAAAAACAATCTTTTACCAAAAGTTGTTTTCCCTTGTACTGCCAATCGCATTTCAACAATTTATGCTGGCGGCGGTGAGTGCTTCGGACGCCCTCATGCTCGGATTTGTCAATCAGGATTCCCTGTCGGCGGTATCGCTGGCTGGGCAAATCACCTTTGTGTTTAACTTGTTTATGGGTGGATTGACAATGGGAACAAGCATTTTGGCCGCACAATACTACGGGAAAGGCGACGTAACCGCTATTGAGAAAATTTTTGCGTATGTCACAAGAGTTTCCTTCTTGATTTCAGCTGCGTTCTTTGTAGCGTCCCTTTTTATCCCCAATCAGTTAATGCGGATTTTTACCAGCGAGCCGCAACTTATAACAGGTGGCAGCGTTTATCTTCGCATTGTAGCAGCGTCCTATCTGTTCACCGGCATATCACAAATTTACCTTTGTATCTTGAAAAATACAGGGTATGCCATGAAAAGCATGATGATTGGGTCAAGCGCCGTTGTTATCAATATTTTCTTAAATGCCGCGCTGATCTTTGGGCTGCTCTTTTTCCCCAAAATGGGGATTGCGGGCGCTGCACTTGCCACCTCTATTTCAAAGCTCATTGAAATGCTTTGGGCCTATGTGGAATCCTTGCGCGAAAATCGAATCAGGCTACGTGTGAAGTATTGTTTTTCGACAGACCGATTTTTGGTTCGGGACTACTGGAAATATACGGTGCCTATGATGGGGGATTATTTGGTGTGGGGGTGCGGCTTTACCATGTACTCCGTTATCATGGGGCATTTAGGCAGCGACGCCGTGGCCGCTAATTCGATTGCAAATATCGTAAAGAATTTGATTGTTAGTTTTTGTACCGGCCTTGCCAATGGCGGCGGTATCATCGTGGGTAACGAATTAGGCATGGGAGATTTGAAACAGGCAAAGCAGTACGGCGGTTTGCTCTGGAAAATGGCGATAATCGGCGGTGTAGCGTCCGGCCTGCTCTTGTTGGCGTTGTCGCCACTGATTTTGAATGTAACTGCTTTAAGTCTCCAAGCGACCGAATACTTAAAATGGATGTTGATATTTTGCGCCTGCTATATGGTTGCAAAAGCGATCAACATGACAACGATAGCCGGGATTTTCCCTGCTGGCGGCGATTCCAAGTTTGGCTTGATTTGCGACGCAATTACCATGTGGGCGTTTGCTGTTCCAGCCGGTTTCCTTGCGGCGTTTTATTGGCATTTGCCCGTCGTCGTTGTGTTCTTAATTATAAATTTAGATGAAGTCGTCAAGCTGCCCGCCGCCATTGTCCATTATCGAAAATACGGTTGGCTAAAGAATATCACAAGATAATGTGAGGAACGAAAGGAGATATGAAAATGAACAAAATTATCACAATCAGCCGTGAGTTTGGAAGCGGGGGCCGAGAACTCGGCAGGCGAATTGCGGATAAGTTGCAGATTGCTTACTACGATCAAGAAATCATCAATGAACTTATTAAAAGGACGAATTTTACGGAAGGGTATCTTCATCAAATTGAAGATAGCAATTTGATACCGTTGCTCCCGATTACGATAGGACGGACTTTTTCTTCCCAATTCTATCAAGCTATGGAACCCAATCAATCCGCATTTCTCAAACAAAATGCCATTATAAAAGAGATGGCGGAAAAGTCGGATTGCGTAATTGTGGGCCGTTGTGCTGATTATCTTTTGAGCGATAGAAAACCGTTGCGCATTTTTGTTTATGCAGATATGGCGTTTAAGGTTGCGCGGTGTCTAAAAAAATGCGAAGCAGCGGAGCCTTTCACGGACGATGAATTAAGGCAAAAAATAAAATCCATTGATAAGCATAGGGCAAAATATTACCAGTTCCATACAGGGCAGACATGGGGAGATAAGTCATTCTACGATCTGTGTATCAATACAACGTCCGTAGAAATAAAAGGCATGTCTGCCACGGTTGCAAATCTGATTCAACAATACGGAAAGGACGGGTGGTGAAATATGACCGAGCTTGAAAAACTGGACGCCGGACTGGAATACTGTTTTTTTGATGCCGGAGTTGTAGCCCGTAAAGAAAACGCCCTAAAGGGCTGCGCAAAATTCAATGCCATTGACCCCGCCGACTACGAGGCCCAGCTTGCGGCGATCAAGGAGCTGTTCGGCTCCACTGGTGAAAATGTGTATATTCAGCCTAATTTCAACTGTGACAGCGGAAAAAATATCCATGTCGGAGAGGACTTTTTGACGAACTACAATGTAACGATTTTGGATATTGCCCCGGTATATATTGGCGATTATTGCATGATCGGGCCGAACACTTTGATTACGACCGTCGGGCACCCGTTTTCCCCAAAGAGTAGGCGGGAAAAGAAAGCGTATAGTAAACCTGTTACGATTGGAAATGATGTATGGATTGGCGGCAACTGTACCATACTTCCCGGCGTAACGATTGGGAATAATGTGATCGTGGCTGCTGGTGCTGTCGTGACAAAAGATGTACCGGATAATTGCGTAGTAGCAGGCGTACCGGCAAAGATTATAAAAAACTTAAAAACCAATTAGTCAACATTTTTATATATTAAATGCCGCAGCTTTAGCGGATATAATTGTTTGGGCGGCGGTTATTCAACCGCCGTTCTTTTTCGCAAAATATACGGGGGCGTATTAAAGTCGCCCTTTTTGAACACATTCGGCAACGGCGGCACAAGGAGGACGCCACATGCCGGGAACCTATGCCAAAACCATCGTACAACTGCATAGCGTTTTCTCATTCCGTTTCCAGACGGTAAACGGGGTGTCCTCCGCCGCGCTCCCCTGCGCTTGCGGGTATGGGCCGATCTGCGCTTTGGCGGAGGTCGGTTCTTTTCATATCCCCCTATTCCACGGGAAAGGGGGTGATTCCATTGAGCTACTTAAAAAGCCTCTTTTGGCTGCCGTAAAATCCGACACTCGTAAACCTGAATCAACATTGAAACACGCCGTTCATGGCGTGTCGCTGTGGGCGGCGCGTCATGGAGGCAAGCTCAATGGAAAAAAAGAATGAAAGAACTCGAAAATTTGCTGAAAAAGCTGCCACGCCACCACCTGCCCACGAATATGAACTATTTGGTGCAGCTGAACGAACCGCGAAGTTTACGGCCTATCTGGAAAAGGTCGTCACCCACGCAAAGATTGATTACCTGCGTCACATGGAAAAACTGAATGGCCGGGAAGAACTGGCCGAAGATATGTCGAATATTGTCGAACATGGGGAACTGCCCTCCATGTCCGACGATTTTTTGTTTGAGGCTGTCCGGGCCGTGACGTTGGAGCAGATCGCCACCGGCGAAGATTTGTATGCCGCCATTCTCACCCTCTCCACGCTGGAAAAAGAAGTCCTGTTCCATACATACATCGAGGACATGCCCCCGAAGGAGGCGGCTCGGCTCATGGGGCTGTCGGTCGTTTGGGTGCGGCAGGTAAAGAACCGCGCGCTGGATAAGCTGCGGAAGGCCATGATGGAAAAGGAGGAATTTTAAGATGGCAAATTATGATGATTTGATTGCCCGCGCCCAAGGCGGGGACAAGCTGGCCCTGGAAAAGCTGCTGTTGCTCTATGAGCCGATGATAAATCGGCATAGCCGGATTCATGGGCATGTTGACGAGGATTTACGGCAATTCATTTACTTGCGGATTCTGGTAAACCTCAAGTATTTCCGGGGCTGATAACGGCATGATGGGTGGGCCTCTCTGCACTTGCGGGGAGGCCCAAACTTTTTTGTGAAAACTACATCGTTTCGGCAGCTCCATAACGCCGTTTCTTATGGAGGATTGTGTCTCAAAAAACACATACGAAAATGTGGATTGCATATTCTTTTCCGTCATGGGGCGGCGCAAATCAAGTTATGTGGTTATCGCACCACAAAAGCCTTTACAAGCCCTTATAAAATCCGGGCACCTTTTAGGGCACCATTTCACGGTTTGACCTAGAAAATCCCGCATAAAACGATGGCGGGAAAGAAAAAGAAAAGTCGCATAAACCCAGTGTTCATACGGCTTTCCAGTGTTTTATTCGATTGTATAGAGTACGTTAGACCTTTTGAGAGTGAGGCGAAACAATACTATTTTTTATTGATTTTCAGCCGCAAAACGGTGTGCAAGTCCGTATAAGCCTTTATAAGAACGCCCCGCAAAGCCGCATGAAGTGGGCGTTTTCTCGTATCGTCAACTTTTTGTGTCATATCTCCTTGTAACCTGTTCTTGTAGACTTGGGCGGGATTTCCCCTTATATAAAAGCGTTCAAGGCACTCTTTGCCAGCTGGTAAAAACAGTACACGCGGAACGTTTGCCCATGTTTTTAATGCTTCTGGTATAGAGGACCCTTACCCCCTACTGTCTAACTGCCACAGTAGGGATATACAGTCCATTTCCGATGCTCTAAATGTCCATCAATACCTTAGCGTCCAGCGGACGGCAGCCGACCCGTCTGGGACGTTTACAGGGGATTGGGGGCCGGCCACCAACAAGCAAGATTTTCACTTTTGGGCCAGCAGCACAAAGGGGGAAAATCGCAAGTGTATATACACTTGCCCTGCTTGCGACTATTGAAAATAGTCAACTGGCGATGTGTGCATTTTTACAAATAAGGTGTACTACGCCAAATGCTCATAACGTGCGTATGTGACGGAGATTGACTACGGGCTAAAGGTGAAGGACTAAAGAAAATACTTATTTTGTAATCCACTCAATGGGGGCGCCTGGCTCTATTGTTCCGGGACCCACTCCCGTTCCTACTACTGTGCCTCCGGGACCATATATTAGTCCTTCTCCTGTTTCCGGATTGGTAGGCTGGTCGATTTGATACAAATATCCGGTCTTTCCGTATCTGCCGAGTTTGCTTTGGTCATAGCGGTCACTATCCATGCAAATGTTGACGGCTTTGAGCGCAACCGTCATATCATGGCTTCCTTTGTAAAGCTCATGTTCCCATAAAAGCTCGCATTCGATATTAAGAAAACACTCTTTAATTCGTGGTGCATTAACCTTAACAGCTCTTTCTGCCGTTAGACCGGCGGCGGTAATTTCATCAGTTTCAAACTCATTATTACCAATCGTTTTTGCGCAACGGCCATATACATCATTTGAGGGGAAATTCAGTACACAAACGCCTGTTTCTTTTAGTGATTGATACATATGCCCGCCTTTATTGACTTTGCTCATAATACAGATAAAGTCATCTGTTCCGCCTCCTACAAAAGTCGACCAAGATTGCAGGCAGGCGTTTTCTTTTCCGTTAGATTTCCAACCTGTGACAACGAATACTAACGAGGGCATGGCTGTCACAAAATCATACCATGAAAAACCACCGACAGCTTCGCAGTATTGTTCAGAAATCGTTTCTGGTCTTGTAGGAAAATCCTTTTTCATTATACTATACTCTCCTAATATTCGTAGATTTTGGCTCTCTTTAACAGTATGTCATGTTTGTTTGCCGTAGATTATATAAATAATCTCCTGCAGCCTAATGCGAATACCTTTCTACTCTAAATTCAAACGTCGGAACTGTCAAGTTATCTTGTGATTCCTTATAGCATGTTACATGTTCTTATGAAAATCGGGCGGGATTTTGGGCGGGATTTTATAAATCCAAAGAGCAAAAGTCATCCAAAAGCACAAGCTGGAAAAACCTGCAAAGCCCTATTCATCAGGCTTTCCGTCCTTTGTACTTTGTACGCCTATATACAGCAGGTTAAGAGAAACAAAAAAAAACACTATTTTTTATTTCCAATCCCACTCTCAAGTTTTTACCTTCTTTCAGCATTCGTTTAATCCATTATTTCGCTTCCACATATTCCACGCATCACGGCTGCATGAAATCAAACAGACTCATCTGCTTCCCCATACCCGGATCACGCTGTTTTCCCGCATTTTCCCGCGTTGTCACTTCCTCTGGAATCGCTTTCAAAAACGGTGACGGTTCCTGCGATGTAATCAGGAGCAGTTCATCCTTTGCACGGGTCATACCAACATAGAACAGACGTCGCTCTTCGGCTTCATCGATATCCTGCTTACCGCTCTCCAGTGGAATCAGCCCTTTTCTGACTCCGCCCATCAGAACCACTGGAAATTCCAGCCCCTTTGAGCCGTGGAGCGTCATGAGTGTCACGGAATCCGATGTATACGTTTTGCCTCCGCACCGTTTTATATCACTTTCCTGCCCAAAGGTCAGGTTATCGAGGAATTCGGCCATATTTTTATAAAAAACAGACATGGAGGCCAGCTTTACCACGCCCTCTTCTTCCTGCAGATTCATATCCGAGACCCAGGCCTCCAGAAGCTTCTGCGGCTTTTCCTTTTTCATCTTTTTCCGGTACTTCTCAGCCGCCGCATCGAAAATACTCCCGGACATTTCATCCTCCGGCAGCTTCCATAACAGCTTCAAGCTCAGCCGCCGCGCCGTCCGGTCCTCCGGGTTAAGAAGCGCTTTGAAAAAGCAGAGCGTTCCCCGCACAGCCGGTTCCATCAGGAAATCTTCCCTGCCGGCAACCACATAAGGAATTCCCTCTTTTTTCAGGCAGGTCTCCAGAAGCTCCGCCTGTCTGTTGGTACGGTACAGCACGGCAATGTCCGAAAAACTTCTGGCTCTTAAGTCATCCCCCGTTTCCAAATGCCCCTGCGCATCCAGCATATCGATTCCGCCGATCAGGCGGTTAATCTCTTTTGCCACAAAGATATCCTCTGACATCTCCCCGGACGCCGTCACCAGGCGCACCGGAGTACCAGCCTGCCTCTGCGGAATCAGTCTTCGCTCCGGTCCATCGTTTTGTGAAATCACGCCGGAGGCCGCCTCCAGGATCTGCGGAGTGGAACGGTAATTCTGCTCCAGACAGATTGTGGTTATCTGAGGATAGTCCTCTCTCAGCTTTTCAAAACATCTGGCATCCGATCCCCGGAAAGAGTAGATCGCCTGATCCGGGTCTCCAATGGCAAATAATTCTCTCCCACCCTTATTCCATTCCTGAATCAGCCGGTACTGAACAGGGCTGATATCCTGGAACTCGTCTACCAGCAGATAAGAGAATCCCTGGCGGAGCGTTTTATTCTTCCCCTCCTCTTCGAAAAGGTGAAGCGTTTCCAGAAGCAGATCGTCGAAATCCAGTATCCCCTGCTCCTTCAGCTTTCTCTGATATGCCTCGTAAGCCTCTGCCGGAACCGATTCCGTCTCTTTTTCCAGACCGCATTTTCTCGCGGAAACCTGCCGCAGGAACTGTCTGACCGGCAGGTTCAGCTCCCGGTCTGCAATGATCTCTTCTGCGGTATCCTTCATCTCCAATTCATCGGCCAGAGTAAACTCCAGACCTGTTTTTTTCAGGATATCATGGCAAATGGAATGAAAGGTTCCAATTCTCATACGGCTTACGGATCGTTTTCCGCCTAACTGGCTTTCCAGGCGCTCCCGCATCTCCCTGGCCGCCTGATTGGTAAATGTAACGGCAGTCATTTCTGTCGGTTTTACCCCTCTTTCCTCCAGAAGATGGAAGGCATGGGACACCAGTGTCTTCGTCTTTCCCGTTCCAGGGCCTGCAGCCACATTGATGGTGCGCGAGATTGCTGTCACAGCGGCCTCCTGCTGCGGATTTAAGACGGACGTAAGCTGGTGGGACGCTGCTTCGTCTCCGCCTGCGTCAACCGTTCCCTCTATCCTCTGTTTCGCCCCTTGCTCTGATGAATGATCCGGAACCGCCATCGCAGCCGCAGCTGTCTCCATGCGTGACAATTCAGCCATCTCGACTCCCGTAAACAGGCTGAGCTGTCCGTCCATTCCGTCCAGTTCCATCTGATCGAATAAGCGTATGGTCCCGTATTCTCCGTCATAGCCCGGACGGCGTTCCACTTTTCCTTCGCGCAGTCTGCGGATTCCCTCTGCCGTCAGGCGGCCGGAGACCTTTTGGATATCTTCAATCGGAAGCTCCCTGAGAATTGAAAATTCTGAGCCGAGTGCGGAAAGCATTTCATAATACTGATTTTCCACCTTCCGGCTGGCCGCTGAATGTCCGGTGGATGCGGCGATCACCTCCGGCAGCGGAACCAGGCTCTCAAATGCCTTCGCTCCCGGCAGCACGAAGCCTTCCTCCCGGTCCGCCAGCTGCTCCACACGGTGGGACACGCCAATCGTCAGCTTTTTGCCGCAGACAGGGCATTTACCGGAGTATTTTTCCGCGTCCAGAGGGCTCAGGCAGAGATGGCATTTCCGGTGGCCGTCATAATGGTATTTGCCTTCTTCCGGGAAGAATTCGATGGTTCCCATCAGCCCCTCTCCCGTCTGTATCGCCGTCTGCAGCCCTTTATAGGATAATTCCATATCGAGTAAGTTCGCTTCCCGCCCCAGCTTTGCAGGGGAATGAGCGTCTGAATTGGACACCAGCTGATAGCCGTCCAGCGCCGAAAGCCGCCAGTTCATGGGCGGATCGGAGGAGAGTCCCGTTTCCATGGCGTGGATGTACGGAGTCAAATCCTCATAGCATTCTTCTACCGTGTCAAACCCTGAAAATGCTCCGAACAGGGAAAAATGCGGCGTCCAGATATGCGCCGGAATATAGATCGATTCAGAATTGAGTTCCAGCATAATTTCCAAAAGATCATGGCAGTCCAGCCCCAGGATGGGACGCCCATCGGAGTGAATGTTGCCGATCGTTTCCAGTTTTCCTGCCAGACACTCAGCCGCCTCCAGCCCCGGAAGCAGAATCACACTGTGCACTTTCCGCACCCGGTCGTGTTTCTTGTAAATGGAACTGATCTCTCCTGTAATCACAAAGCGCGGTGCAGCTGAAGCACCTGCCGTTTCATCTTTGATCCGGTACTCCTCCTTCAGCACATAGAGCCCTTCCTCCGCCGGCTCCAGCTTCTCCTCCAGCTCCTGACGCCATGCCGGATGGGTAAAATCCCCGGTACCGACAATGGAGATCCCTTTTCTCCTGGCCCATAAATCCAGATATTCCGGTGTACAGTCTTTGCTTGTCGCCCGCGAATATCTGGAATGAATATGTAAATCCGCTATATACATAATTTTTCACCTGCTTTTTGTCAATATATGGTATATTATAGTCTTCTTTGGCAGACGGTGCAAGAAGGTTTCCGAACAGGGACTCATAAATCCTCTTCATCACATATTTTTCACATTTTCATCAAATAATCTTCACATTCATTGGGTATATTAATACTCGTAAACAAGGTAAACACCTTTTCAACATAAAACTTTTTTTCATACTCAAAGCCGGCAGGATCCCCCTCTTGCCGGCTTCCTCCCTTTTGGGGAGAACTTTTCCTCTATTGCCTTTCTCATCTGTGTTTGATAATATATACTTATTAAATATAGGGCAGAGGGTATGATTATGAAGAAGAATATTTTGGTTTTAAGTGCTGCTTTTTTTACATCTGCATGGCTGGCTGCGTGCAATTCTGGGAATCAGCCATTTCCGGAGCCGCCTGCCGCAACTGAGATCAAAGAAACGGAGACAACAGCCGAAGTTAAAAAAACAGCCGAATTCTCAACAGGCTCCTGGGATGGCTATACCTTTACCAGCCCCTGGCTGAATCTTACTTTTACTTTTCCTGAGGACTGTACGATTTCCACAGAAGAGGATATTAAGAAAGTCCTGGGAACCGGCCAGGAGATTCTGGTCAACAATGGTGTTTCCAATGAAGTGCAGTATAAGGTTGCAGAGTTTACAACCGCCTATGATTTTATGGTGATCCTGCCGGATCAGTCCTCAAACTTTCAGCTGGTGCATGAAAATATTTCTGTTGCAACTCTTGGAAAAGGTATGTCTGCTTCACAGTATTTGGACACTGTGAAGGAGCAGTTAGGGGCTTTAGAGGATTATGGCTATGAGTTTAAAGATTATGAGGATGTTAATATAGGAGGACAGACCTTTACGAAGCTTTCGGTTTCTGCGCTTGGAGGGGCCATGCTTCAGGATTATTACTGTATTTCCAAAGGAAAATATATTTCTTCCATAATTGCCAGCTATATCCCTGATTCGGCCGAAACAGTTGAAGCTGTTATGGCAGGGGTTACGGCTGCGAAATAGAAGGCAGCTATACTCATTTTAACTTGTTTGTAAAAAACAAAAATGCCGGAGCCCTTGATCTTACAAGGAATTCCGGCATTCATTCTTTATTCCAGATACTTCTTTACATACTGCCCCGTGTATGACACCGGATTTGCAGCTACTTCCTCCGGGGTTCCCTGGGCAATCACTGTGCCGCCCTTGTCTCCCCCTTCCGGACCGATATCAATAATGTAATCCGCAGTCTTTATGACATCTAAATTATGCTCAATAACGACCACGGTGTTGCCGCCTTCCGACAGCTTCCGCAGAATCTCGATCAGCTTATGGACGTCGGCGAAATGGAGTCCCGTCGTCGGCTCGTCCAGCAGATAGATAGTCTTGCCCGTCCCACGCTTGCTTAACTCCGTCGCCAGCTTGATACGCTGTGCTTCACCGCCGGAAAGCTCCGTGGAAGGCTGTCCCAGCCTGATATAGGAAAGTCCCACATCGTACAGGGTCGCTATCTTTCTCGAGATGGAAGGAACGTTCTCAAAGAACTTCAGCGCCTCTTCCACCGTCATATTCAACACGTCATAAATACTCTTGCCTTTATACTTCACATCCAGCGTCTCACGATTGTACCGCTTTCCTCCGCAGACTTCACAGGGAACGTAAACGTCCGGCAGGAAATGCATCTCAATCTTAATGATACCGTCGCCGCTGCACGCCTCACACCGGCCGCCCTTCACGTTAAAACTGAAACGGCCTTTGGAATAGCCCTTTGCCTTCGCATCCGATGTCGATGCAAACAGATCGCGGATCAGATCGAATACGCCGGTATATGTGGCCGGATTCGAACGCGGGGTTCTTCCGATCGGGGACTGGTCGATGGCGATGATCTTATCCAGCTGTTCCACACCTTCAATGCACTTGTGCTTGCCCGGAATGGTCCTTGCCCGGTTTAACTTCTTCGCCAGCGATTTATACAGGATCTCGTTCACCAGAGAACTCTTTCCTGATCCGGAGACACCAGTCACACACGTCATCACGCCCAGAGGGAATGTGACATCGATATTCTTTAAGTTATTCTCCTTCGCTCCGCGGACGGTCAGGTAGCCGGTCGGCTTTCTGCGCTCCTCCGGAACCGGAATCTTGATTCTGCCGCTCAAGTACGCGCCTGTGATGGAATCCTTGCACTTCATGATCTGGTTTGCCGTTCCGACGGCTACCACATTGCCGCCGTGTTCGCCTGCGCCCGGACCGATATCGATGATGCAGTCCGCCGCGCGCATGGTATCCTCATCATGCTCCACCACCAGCACACTGTTTCCCAGATCCTTCAAATGAAGCAGCGTTTTTAACAGCTTGTCGTTGTCTCTCTGATGAAGGCCGATACTCGGCTCATCCAGAATATAAGCCACGCCCACCAGGCCGGAGCCGATCTGGGTCGCCAGACGGATACGCTGTGCCTCGCCTCCCGATAAGCTGCCAGTGGCGCGGGTAAGGGTCAGATAATCGAGGCCGACGTCGATCAGGAACGTCACTCTGGCCCGGATCTCCTTTAAAATCAGGTCGCCGATGGAATGCTGCATCGGTGTCAGCACCAGCTGGTCCAGGAACTCCCGGAACTTGACGATCGACATATTGGTCGCTTCATAGATATTCTTATCTCCCACCGTAACCGCCAGAGACTCTTTTTTCAGTCTCATGCCGCGGCACGTCGGACACGGGGTAATCCGCATGAAGGTTTCATACTCCGCCTTGGACGCCTCGGAATACGTCTCGCGGTATCTGCGGGCCACGTTCTGAACCAGGCCTTCGAAGGCAACATCGTATACGCCTTCTCCACGCTGGCCCTTGTAGTGCACCTTGATCTCCTTTCCATTCGTTCCATTAATCAGGACGTCATGGATCTCCTTCGGGTACTCCTCAAACGGGGTATCCAGATCAAACTTGTATTCCCTGCTCAGCGCCTCTAAAATGGCGCGGGTAAAGCTTCCCTTATCGGTACAGGACTGCCAGCCCAGCACGGTGATCGCGCCCTGGTTGATGCTCAGGCTCTTGTCCGGAATCATCAGGTCTTCATCAAATTCCATCTTATATCCCAGTCCGAAACAGTCCGGACAGGCCCCAAAGGGATTATTGAAGGAAAAGCTTCTCGGCTCCACCTCGTCAATGCTGATTCCGCAGTCCGGGCAGGAAAAGCTCTGGCTGAAGGTAATCGGCTCGCCGTCAATCACATCCACGGTCATCAGCCCGTCGGAAAGCTCCATCACGGTCTCAATGGAATCGGCAAGACGCTTCTCAATCCCTTCCTTCACCACGAGACGGTCCACCACGATATCAATGTTGTGCTTGATGTTCTTCTCCAGCTTGATTTCCTCTGACAGCTCGTACATGCTGCCGTCGATACGGATTCTGACGTAACCGCTTCTCCTGGCATGATCCAGAACCTTCGCATGTTCGCCCTTCCGGCCCCTTACCACAGGAGCGAGAAGCTGAATCTTCGTCTTCTCCGGCAGTCCCATAATGTGGTCCACCATCTGGTCCACCGTCTGCTTCTTAATCTCCCGTCCGCACTTCGGGCAATGGGGAATACCGATTCTCGCATAGAGAAGTCTCATGTAATCATAGATCTCTGTCACCGTTCCCACCGTAGAACGCGGGTTGCGGTTCGTGGACTTCTGATCGATGGAAATGGCGGGGGACAGCCCCTCGATACTCTCCACATCCGGCTTCTCCATCTGACCCAGGAACTGGCGGGCATAGGAAGACAGCGACTCCATATAACGCCTCTGCCCTTCCGCGTAAATCGTGTCGAACGCCAGGGAAGATTTGCCGGAACCACTGAGACCCGTTAATACCACCAGTTCGTTTCTTGGAATATCCAGAGAGATGTTTTTAAGATTGTGCTCATTGGCACCTCTGATTTTAATATACTGCTTTGCCATACATATGACTCCTGTCTGAAAGTATGAAATAAATAATCAATACTATATGATCTGTGCTGTTTCCAGCACTCATTCTAATGGTCTGCCATCTCATAATATCACAGCTTTTTCATTTTTGCAAACATTTGTTCGTGTTTTCCATGATTTTCTGTTTTCCCATTTTCGGGAAGGACAGGCCCCTGTTTTCAGCAGGAAAATAAAGGGATTCCGCTCACATAAACCACACCCTCTGATTCGTCACCGATATCGCAACCGCCCCCGCATTCAGCGCATTCATCACATCCTCCTTATCGGAGATCAGGCCGCCTGCGATGATGGGCACGTTCACGGTACTGCACAGCTTTTTGATGATCTTCGGCATCAGCCCCGGCAGAATCTCCACCGCGTCGGGCACCAGGGAGGCGCACTGTTTTTCGATATTTCCAAAGGCCATGGAATCAATCACGAAGATCCTCAGGATTCCGAACAGCCCCAGCTCCTTGGCCCGCTTGACCAGCTGGGGCTTCGTGGAAATGATCCCGTCCACTCCGGTATGCTCCCGGATAAAATCGACGGCCACCTCTTTATTTCCCAGTCCGTTGATCAGATCCATGTGCACAAACACCATTTTCCCGGCGCTTTTTGCGATCTCCACATACCGGCCTACACTGCAGATATCGCCAAACAGCAGAAATATAATCTGGCTCTCAGAGTATAAGCATTCTTTCAGCCCCGTCTCATCCTTTACCGCGGCGATTACCGGACAGTCCTCCAGTATCACTCTGAACTTCCTCTTTTTATCATCAATCATCTTCTTCCCCCTCATCCAGTTCCTTCATCAGCTGCGGAAAGCTTTCCCGCTCAAATTCCTGAATCGATATTGACTTCTTATTCGGATTGGCGAATACGAATGTCTTATCCACATTCTCCACGTAATTCTGAATCTTATCATTGGTAGCGCTTATGATCGCCTGGAAGCCGAGGCCGCGGATCAGTTCAATACAGCTGGCCACCTTCTCCGCATCCATCTTGGAAAACGCCTCGTCCAGCACCACCAGCCGGATCGTCGGATTTCTCCGGACGCTCTCCGGCATGCTGATGCGGTACGCCTGCGCAAAGCTGGCCAGAAGTGCCACATAGAGCGGGTTTTGCCCCTCGCCGCCGGAATTTTTCTTGATCATCTTGCTCAGGCGGATCCGGATTACCTCATCCTCATTCTGGATCAGCTGCTGCATATCGAAGGATAAGTATGTCCGGTAATCGGCATACTTGTCCATATTACGTTTGGCCTCCTCCATCTGCTCCGGCGTCGCGTTATCCGGCGGGATAAAGACGTTAATCAATTCCTCAATCAGTTCCCCGTACTGACTCTCATGCTCCATCGTGAACAAATTCATCTGGTTGTCCACAGCTTCACTGAGCTCGTTGGGATTGACCTCCAGGGAATCATCCATGAACATATCGTAAAAGCGGCCGTCTGCCCCTTTATTTTTGCCGATAACAAACTGGTATTTGTCCTTGCCAAAATCGAGACGGCTGATGATGCGGTTCAGCTCGTCCTTTCGCTGAAGCGCCTCCCGGATAGCGCTCCTGATCTTAAACATGAAGTCGTCCTTAAAATGCTCCACTGCCGACCGCGCCTGCTCGGCCGCGATCTGGCGGTACTCCTCCAGATGATCGCACTCCAGAATCTCCATCAGCTTCTCATATTCCCGGTTATCCCTGGACGTGATGGAGAAATTCCGGTTCGGATACTTTCTCGCGTACTCTCCCCTGGCGTCCATCAGCGTCTGAAACGCCTGGTCCCTGGCCTCCGCCGCAGCATTCAGTCTTCCGGTAAAGTAATCCTTAAGTTTCTCATACCGCGGATTTTCTTTTCCAGCCATGTACTCTGCAAACTCCGCCTCCAGCAAATCGTCCTGCATGAATTCCCGGTCCTTTGCCAGCAGCTCCTGCTCCACTGCGGTGACTGCCTGGGCCATCTGGGTGATCCTTGTGTTGATCTCGTAGATCCGGCGGCTGACTGCGTCCCGTTCTCTCCTCTTGCCGTCGGCAAGGGCTGATACCGCGCTCCGCTCTTTCTCCCACTGGTCCACATTTTCTTCTTTCAGTTTTAAAAGCTTCTGCTCCAGCCTCTTCTTTTCCTTCTGCCGCTCCTTCAAATCTCCCATATCCTTCTGCCACTCCAGATAGACGGAGATCTCCTCGCTTAACTGCTCCAGGCTTAATACGGCCTCGCATTCCCTGACCGTCGTCTCTTCCGGAGCCCGCTTTTTCTCCATTTCCGACAGGGATTTCTCCAGAAGGCGGATTCTCTGTCTCACACTGTCCTTGCCGATATAGGCGGATTTCGTGTACTGCTCCGGATTCATCTGCTGCAGCCGGAACGTGTGGTAGACCATACAGTCCGGCGTCACCCCGATGCGGCAGCCGCGAAGCTCATCGATGCTCCTGCACTTGACCACCTGACCCAGAAGCCGCTCCAGATACGGCTTTAAATACGCCTCCCGCACCTCAACTTCCTCGCAAAGCGCATCTTCCAGAACGGTCGGCGTATCCTTTCCGGCCTTTTCCGTATCGAGAACGGCCACGCGGAAGTATTCATTTTTGTCCAGCTCACTGTATATTCTTAAGGCATCCTCCGCGTATGCCGGCGGCACCACGAGGGAAAGCTTATTGCCTCCTAAATATCCTTCGACCGCATTTCTCCATTCCTCGTTGCGAATATCTAACAGATCGGCCATGACGTGAACCTCCACAGCCTTTCCCGTCTCCTCCAGCAGCCTTCGCTGAATATAGGAACGGGCATGCTCCAGATACTTGGGATACGCCTTGCTTCCGGCCTTTAACTGAGCCAGTTCCTCTTTCAGCTGGCGCTCCTGGCGCTTCAAATCGCGAAGGACGGCGGCGGCCTCACTCTTTAAATCCTCCGCCTCCTTCCGCATCTCTGCAATGGACTTTTTTAAACGTTCCAGCTTCTCCCCGTCTATGGTGTTTTTCTCAAACTCCTCAATGTCCCAGATCGTCTGATTCGACGTGGTCTCCTGGTCGATCCATGCGTTAAGACGTTCCGCGGTCTGGCGCCATTTGACCTCACTCTTATTCAAATGCTCCATCAGCTCGTTTAAGGATTCCAGACGCGTCTTTAAATCCTCGTATCCGGTGGAGGAGATCCGTTTCAGCAGTTCCTCTCCCTGGGCGGTCAGTTCTGCGATCTGTTCGTCGAGGCCGTCCTTTAAGCTCTCCTGCTTCTGAAGATCGTCTCTGGAAAGCGCCGCCTTATCCGTCAGTTCTCCGGCCCTTTCTTTCAGTTCCAGAATCTCGAGTCTGCCCGTAAAGTAACCGTTTTTCCGGATATTCTCTTCCTTCTCCAGGACGAGGCCGTACTTCTCCTGCATCTCCTTCAGGATCGAAATCTCCATGTAAGTGTCTTCAATCTTCTTTCTCATGCGCCCGTACTGCATGACGCTCTCCTGCATGTCATCGATATGGATATCCTGCTCCATGCAGATGTATTCCTTCACGAAATCTTCCAGGCGGATGTTCATGCGGAATGGGATCGCCCGCTTAAACAGCAGCGGAAATTTCTCAGAGTCCAGGCCGCCTAAATACACATCGTAAAGCTGCCTGCGGAACCGTTCGTTGTGAGAAGTGGCGAAGTACTCTTCTTTACCGTAATGGCTCTGTAAATAGCCTTCCACCTCCGCGATGGACATCGTCCGTCTGGCCGTCCGGTAACCGCTGTCCCACAGAGGCCCGCGGTGCCAGAAGAAACGCCTCGATATCTCATTGGTCGATGTATCCACATCGAATACAATGCCCACGCACTGGCATTCTTCCGTATCCGTGCGCTGCAGCTCCAGAACAATGGTGCTGGAGAAATTCTGATTCCGCAGGTAAGCGAACTCATTGTTCTCTCCAATGTTCACCATGCCCCGCAGATACTCAATCAAGTTCCGGTCGGAGTCATCCGCGGCCGCCTTATTGAAAAATCCGCGGCCATCCGTGTTGGCATAGAGCACGATCTGCATGGCGTCGATCACCGTGGACTTTCCACTCCCTGAATGCCCGGTAAAAAAGTTGATTTCCCGGTTAAAGGACAGCGTTTTGCGGTTGATATAATGCCAGTTATTTAAACAGATCCGGGACAGGGCCTCAAATCTCTGATTCGTCATCGTTCTCTTCTCCTTCGCCAAATGATTCCAGCAGCACCCGCACATCGTCGCCGAACAGTACCACATTGATGCACGGATAGATAATCAGTCTGCTGTCGCCATTTAAATCTTCCAGCAGGTCCAGCGGCTCAACCACCTGGTATTTTTTCAGCAGGGTGACCGCCCTTCTGATGTCGGTGGGCGACGGCTGCTTTTTGAACAGCCGGTAATTTCCCAGCTTCTCATGCATCTCTCCCAGCGACGTGTAGATATTGACGCTGGTGGAGACTGTGGCCATCTGCTCGTCGTAAATCAGCTTTAATATCAGTAAATAAAGAGTGGCAAGCTTCGGAAGCTTGTCGCCCACCAGGGTCTCCCCCTGGATGTAGATGACTCCCATCTGGCTGTTCTCCACCACCGACACGCCGCTGACGGCAAAATACTTCCGCAGAAATTCCAGATGCTTGTTGCAGATCCGAAACTCCCGGTTATTGGTAAAACGTCCGGAACGCTTCTCGTATTTCCGTTCCAGTACAAACGTCTGACGAAGCAGAAGCTTAACGGCTTCCGTTACCTCCTGCTGTTCTTCCGGCAAAAGGCTGTCATAATAGGGGAGCCCCAAATTTACTGTCGTCTCTTCCTCGTACCCCATTAAGATTTCCTCCTTATAAATGTCAGCTTCGGATAACGGTATCCTCCGCTCTCTATCATCTCCGGCTCTCCATCCGCTTCTTCCACCCGGTAGAGGCTCTTTCGCCTGGTGGAATAGTCGTAGGCCAGAATCAGTTTCTCAAAGTCTTCGCCAGAGCGAACCGAGGTATCTGTTACCTCCATACGCCCCTCTTCCATGTTCTCCTCGATGAAGCTCTCGATCTCTTTTTTGCTGTAGCGGTTTTTCAGCTTATTTAAGTTCAGGATCTCTTCCCTGGAAAGCTCCTCCGCCTCTTCCTCCGCCTCCAGATTCCCGGTGAAATCGGCCTTTGGCCGTCTCCTCTTGTATAAGGATTTCTCGGATAAGATGGTCATCTGTGACAGGTTCATGTGCTCTCCCACCTCCCGGATCCGTTCCTCCTGCTCCTCGCCCTCGGATAGATGGTTCAGCAGCTGTATGACCAGCCCTTTCATATTATCATCCTGGTTGAGTAAGTAGTTAAGCCTTGTCACCGTGGCGCGGATATATCTGGAATGCTCCCGGTCCATGTTGGATATCCGGTGTTCGATGCTGTCGAAGCCCCTCTCGATCTGGTCCAGCTTCTCTGCGATATCGGCGGCAGATACCTTTCCTCCGCTCCGTCTGCTCATCTGCTCCATCCATTCCGTGTCCTCCCGCATGACCGCGATCCATCTCTTGATATCGGTCTTATAGAGGTAAAAATTGTCGGAGGTCTTTAAAATGTGGTATTTCTTCTTCACAATCTCCTCCACATACCCCTCTAAATGATCCCGGAGCAGGTCTTCATACGACTTCTGTTCCAACAGGCTTGCAAAGAATTTGTCCATATTATGCAGCATATCCTGCAGCGTCTTGTTCAGCCGTTTCGTATTGACAAATGCCGTATTCAGCAGGCTGATGCTGGCCCTCGGATCATTCTTTAAGGAAAACAATATGGCGTAAACATTCTGAATATAGATCTGCGTCTCATCCTCATCCTCGCTGTCGAGCCGCAAAAAAGCCTCTGTCATGACGGCGGCGTAGTCCGGAATCACAATGTACACCGTCATAGAGGCATAATCGTCCACTTTTCTGAGCCATCCGGTCTTTAAAAGCCAGTTGAGCACCCTCGTGGCCGGCGGTTCCAGCGTATCCAGTTCATCCTCCAGCTCATCCTGCCAGATCACGTACCGCTTCTTTGCAAAATACTCGCTCAATACCTGGATGCATACCTCACGGCTCAAAAAGTAGTTGCTGTATTCATATTCCTCATTGATTCTCAATAGTGCTTCTATGTAGGTGGACCGGTTCACCGAGCGGAACAGCCCCCAGAACCGGTCCGGTATTTCTTCCATCAGTTTCTTATTCTGTTTCATTCTTTATGCCTCCGCAGCCAGATTCCGACGGTTCTAAACGCGTTTCATCCTGTTCTCGTTCCCGCTTCATCTGCTGCTTTTTCTCATACATGGTAAAATCGGCGCGGCGAAAGGCCAGATCGATTCCGCACTCGTCCTCCCTGGACCAGCCGACCGCCACCGAGACGGGAAATCCAAGCTTCGTCTCCCCCTCCTCCAGCTTCTTCTGAAGGCTGGCTGCAAAATCCTCCAGTTCTTCCCCGGTAATCCGGCCGGACAGGGCACAGAACTCATCGCCTCCTATGCGGTAAAGCTCTTCCTTATCCTGAAAAGAAGCTTTCAGGGCATCTGCCACAAAGATCAGGGCCGCATCACCCTTCTGATGCCCGCGCTGGTCATTGATCCGTTTTAAATCATTTAAATCTGCCACCACCACCATAGTACCGGAAATTCCGCTTCCGCGAAGCGCCTCCATCCTCTTTTCAAAGGCATTTCGGTTGGGCAGGCCGGTCAGCAGGTCGGTGTAAGCCATACGCTCCAAAAGTTCCCGTTTCACGCCCTCTTCCCGCTCCTCCACGATCTGGCGCACCGCGTAATAGACCAGAATGCAGAAAAATATCACCACTCCAATCTGGCTGAAATAGGCCGAGCTGATCTCCGGGCTGCACACGTAAAACCGCAAAATATCAAGGCAGGCAAACACGGCAAAGGACAGACAGGCCGCCATCAGCTGAATATCCCGCACCTTATCCCCGTGCAGTATACGCCAGACAAACTGGAATAGGAGCTCCGCCATAATCAGGACCAGAAGCACATGGGCTCCCATCAGACTCTCGATAAAATCGCGGATTCCGGCAATCTGAAGGACCGATACCACCACAACGTTGATACAGGACAGCCAGTAGAGCAGATTCAGCCATTTGTCCTTCGAAAAGCTATCATAGGTCAGAATAAACCGGATACAGGTCGGCGGAATCAGATAAAAGAGAAGAAAGAGCATATTGGACACAAGCGGCGCCCGCCCCCACAGGATCTGGTATCCTCCGGACTCCAGCACGAGCCACATGCAGGTCACCAGCGAAAAAAGGCAGAGACAGCGCAGCTGATACGTCACATATTGTTTCTTAAAGCTGAGACTGTACGCCAGCAGCAGAAGTGCCGCCAGGATAATTGCAAAGTTAAAGATCATCGTCGGCATGCATTCATGGATAATCTGAAATACCAGCGCATTCTTAGTACCGATATAGACCTGATTCAATTGGCCGGAAAGGCCGCTGTAATAGTTCTCAATTTCGATGGAAAGAGTCTTTCCCTGGCAGTCATCCGGAAGTCTGGCAATCACCCATGCGTTATAGGGCGCCTCTCCAAATGGAGTCTTCTGGCCGTATCCGAACTCCTCTATCATCTCCCCGTCCAGGAAAATCCTCACATACTGGTGAACAGCACGAACCATGACCGAATTGCCTCTGATCCCGTATTCACCAAGCGTTATGGAATAGCGGACCGGAATCCCCTTTTGCGGGGAAAATGGCCCCGGCAGCTGCGACACTGCCGTTTCTCCCTGATATTCCATACTCCAGTCACCTGTAATCACCACCGGCTTCTCACTGTCAAAGCGGACATCGGGAGCCTTCGCAGTACCGAAAAGCCATATAAAAATACAGAAAGAAAACGCCATCACAAGATACATGACGGCGGACTGGCTCCTTCTGTTACTGCCCGCTCGCTTCTTTTCCATGCCCGCACACCTCTTTTCGTTCAAAGGTTACAGGAATATTATAACAAGAACACGGACTTGTGACAATCGAATTCTTTTTTCAATCCATGACTGAACCCATAACTGGTTTTATATGTGGCTGCAGCCCGCCGGCCTCAGCTTCCCGGTCTGTCCAGCTCTGCTCATGCTCCGTTTCCTGTTCCGGTTTCGGATATAAGCACTTCTAAACGTGCAGAATTTTTCTAAAAGCCAGAGGAAATCCCCAAACTCGCTGCGCTCAGACAGGTGGGGATTTCCCCTGAACGAAAAAT
>OBXC01000397.1_pt1 | contig 36617 bp, 46 predicted proteins | sample 1538111 | NCBI WGS metagenome assembly OBXC01 (sample SAMEA2580137, study PRJEB22360) | human gut metagenome | biome: human gut; feature: human-associated habitat; material: faeces | place: Denmark | collected 2008/2010
AACGTGACCATGGAAGGCCGCTCAAACCTCAGGTGTTGCAACCACCACTAGAATCCGCCTAGATGGAGGAAAGAAGAAAGAAAAGACTGATAGCCATCAGGTTCAGGCTCCGCAGCTAACCCAGCAGTCACAGAGGCAGCCCAGCGCATACCAGCAGAAGCCTAAGAAGCCTTTCTGGAAGAAATGGTGGTTCTGGGTCATCATCGTGGTGCTCGTAATAGCTGGCATAGGGGGTAGCAATTCGCAAAGTGATAGTTTGACCGCTACCAGCTCTTCTACCCAGAGTGTGGCACCTAAGAAGGATGCTAAACTTACTGGCATCACCGCATCCTACCGCGGCAACATCAAGGATGGTGAACAGGTGACCGACCAGACTTCTGGCATCACCGTGACCGCGAAATATGATGACGGGACGGTCAAGAACGTCACTGGGTGGAAGGTTCAGAACCCAGGTGCCGTTAACATCAACGCGCCTACCGAATTCACCATCGAATATGAGGGACAGACCACGAAGGTTAGCATTCAAGCGCAGCCTCCGGTCGAATACCAGAGCGCTCTTAAGAAAGCGAAATCGTATTCCGACGGGATGCACATGAGCAAGCAGAGTATATATGATCAATTGACCAGCGAGTATGGGGAGAAGTTCTCCGCCGAAGCTGCGCAATACGCTATTGACCATCTGCAAGCCGACTGCAACGCAAACGCATTGGCCAAAGCCAAGTCCTACCAAGAAACAATGTCCATGTCCCCGTCTGCGATCTATGACCAGCTTGTGTCCTCATATGGCGAAAAGTTTACCCCTGAGGAAGCCCAGTATGCCATCGATAATCTCAACAAATAAGTAAAGTCCCGTTGGCGAGCCCGCGTCAGCGGGGGTGTTGGTTCTAACGGAATCCCCAGCCGGAGGGGATTAATTCCGGCAATGCCGTCGTAGCTCAGTTGGTAGAGCAGCGCCCTCGTAATGCGCAGGTCACCGGTTCGAATCCGGTCGATGGCTCGCAGGGGAAACCCATTCCGGGCTTCCGAGAGAACAAAAGGAGATTCTTATGACTGCACCAGGCAATCCCCCTCCCCTTCCCTCCCAACCGCTTCCTGAACAAGCAGGAACTCGATCGGGACATCGGGCGAACAAGAGCACGACCGCGCTCGGAATCACCGGTTTTGTGCTTTCAATCATCGCGGTGCTGATCAGTTGGGTTCCTGTCGTCAACAATTTCGCGGCGGTCCTGGGTGCCATCGCTCTGCCGTTTGCGATTGCCGGTATCGTCGCCACTCGGCGCAAAGGGAAAAAGCGCGGCCGTGGCCTCGCTGTAGCCGCTACGATCATTGCCGTTCTGTCCATCGTGTTCACCGTGGCGACTCAGGGCGTGTATTCCAAGGCGGTTGATGATGCCTTTGGAACAACCGACAGTTCCGCGCAATCCTCCACGAAAGAGAACACGAAGACAAAAACGGATGAGAAAGCCGCCGATAAGGAGGGAGACATTGATTCCGGCAGCTATCACATCAAACTCGTATCCGTCACCAAATCCGGTAACGACTACGAGGGGAAGCCGACTGCGATGCTCACCTACGAGTTGACCAACAAGAAGAAGGAAAACTCCAACTTCATGGACGTCAACATCCAGGCTTTCCAAAACGGACACGAATTGGACACGGCGATCTATATGGATCAGCCCGAAGGATATGATTCGGAATCCTCAACCCAAGTTATTCAACCGGGTGCCGGTAAGACGGTGACCGTCGGATACGTTTTGGAGGATGAGACTTCACCGGTCAGCATCGAAGCTTCGGGCACTCTTGACATGTCCGACGCAAAGGTCACCGGAGAGTTCTCATTGCAGTGATCACGCTCTCCTCGCGCGGTTAAGCGGGGCATTGGGGTTGTAGCTCAGTTGGTAGAGCGTTTCGTTCGCAACGAAAAGGTCGCGGGTTCGACTCCCGCCAGCTCCACTTCTTTTTTGGTGTCTTTCTTTGTTTTTTCGCGTGTTCTCATTGTGTTTTTGACTTTTCTCTTTTACTTGTTATACTGAATATGTCCACATAAAAAATGAAAGAGGAAAACCAATGAACATCGCATACTCCCGTTATCTGCAAAACGCGCTCAAACACAGCACCCTCACCGATGAGGAGAAGCAAGGCGCACACGCCTTCCTGAAATTCCTGTCAACCTACAAGCCCACAGGGCTGAACGTCAGGGAACCGGACTTCTACGGTTATGGCGATGCGTTCGGCCAATACGGCGTCACCTACTTCGACAAGCAAACCCTCGAAGACTATGGCATCGACCCCGACAAGCTGGACGCCATCCAGTTCGACCAGCTCATGACCCGTTGGACCGAGGAAGCCCACGACATGCTCGGGAGCGACATCTGCGACATCATCCCCGACTCGCTTGACAACGCGATTCAAGCGCTTGGCTTCGACCGTGAAAGCATCGAGGCGTGAAATCATGATGAACGTTGAAGACTTCAGGATCATGTTCCGCGCACACCTGAGCCATGAAATCTGGGACAAGTGGCGCAAAGGACAGCTTGACGTGTCCATGCGCCGCAACACTCCTGACGGATGCGAATACGAGGAACTTCCCAAAGAGGCGGCAGATCAGATTCTTGACGGTGGGGAAATCCATTCCTGTGAGGATCTGGCCGACCCGACCGAAATGATTTCGGATCGTTACGCCTGCTCCCTGTACGGCATCACCACGTTCAAGCCCAGCGAATACGCAGTTGACGAAGACTTCCCGAATGAGGTCGTCCTGCTAGTCCGTGGCTGGAGCGTAGCCGATTTCATGAGCGACTGGACGAAGCTCAACGCAGTCGATGAGTAGAAGACGGGGAACAGAATGTACGAGATTAAAAGCATCAAAGATGGAACCTACGGCGCATACGAGTATTCGACACCAGTACCCGCAGACTACAGCTTCAAGCAAATGCTCGCCATGGCACGAGACATCGCCAACGAGAACGGGTATGAGGCAAGCATCTACGACGACGAAAACGAAATGGTCATCACCATCTCGCCGAAACAATACAGCATGGGAGTAGCGGCATGAGCAACAGGAAACTCGTCAGCGTCCAAGAAATCACCGGCATCGACCCCATCGAGGGAGCCGATCGTGTCGAAGTCGCCCGCATATTGGGGTGGCGTGTGGTCGTCGGCAAGGACATGCATCTGAAGCCGGGGGACAGGGTCGCCTATTTCGAGACCGACAGTCTCCTGCCAGCCTACGACCCGCGTTACAAGGCGTTCCAGGAGCGTGGCCAGAAGACCATGATCGTCGGAGCCAAGGAAATCACCGGCCATGTGCTGCGCACCATGAAACTGCGCGGCGTGTACTCGCAGGGTCTCATCATGCGTTTGGATGAACTCGGATTCCGGTACACGCCCCCTGTCGGCACGGACATCACCACGGAAGCGAACGTGCTCAAATACGAGGAGCCGTTGCCGATGGGCGGCATGCAGATTGGCCGGTTCGACGCTCCCTGCTCCAAGTCGGACGCGCCCCGTCTGCAGACGCTCACCGGATACTGGGATGAATTGAAGACGCTGGAAGCCGTGCCGACCGTGAAGGTCGATGGCACCAGCACCACGCTCAGCATGGACGAACGAGGACAAGTCCACGTGTATTCCCGCAACTGGGAGCTTGACTCCATGTCCTCGAACATGCAGCTCGCCAAAAGATTCCAGTTGGATAAGATGCTATGGCCCGGCATGGCCGTCCAGTTCGAGCTATGTGGCCCCGGTATTCAATCCAACCGTTTGAAACTGCCGGCCCAACGCCCGTTCGTCTTCGCAGTCTGGAAAGACCACCACAAGATCGACCGCGACCAGTGGCCGACCGGCATGCCGAATCTTGCCGTTCCCGAACTCGACGAAAACGAGTGGGCATTGACGGGGAGCGTGGACGACATGATCGCCAAAGTAGACGGGTTGCGTGGCAACGTCACCAAAGACCGTCTGGACGAGGGCATCGTCTGGCATCTGCACGAAGACCAGCAGTTGTCCGAAGGATTGGCGAACGAGCTTGGCTCCAACCGGTGCTTCAAGATCATCAACAACAAATACCTGACGAAGAACGGACTATAAGCATGGCATACCCGATGTTCCCGCTCGTATCGGCTCCCGCATCCTACATGCCGGTACCCGTCGATCTGGTACTGCGCCTCGCCTCGTTCACCTTGGCCCACCCCGAGGATACGGGAGGCCTTACCGCCGATGAGGTCAGGCATCTGAACCTGCCCTGCGGCTCCTACGGGTATGAGAGCGAAGCCGTCGACGATTGGCTCGACGAACTGGCAGACCAGCTTGAAGAGAGGCGATAGCTTTGGCCAAGACAATCATGGTGGACATCGACAACACGATCGCCGACTATACGAACGGTCTGCGCGACTACATCCGCGAATGCGGACGTGGCGAGGAGGATTATCCCTGCCCGGAGCCGACGGCCTACGATTTCACGCTGGCCGGCGGCTGGCCGTTCAGCGGGGATCCGAAAGCGTTCACGTGGTGGCATACGCGCGCGGTCGCCGACGGCCTCTACTCGAAGGAGGAGCCGTATGAGGGCGCGGTCGACGCGTTGAACCAGCTGCACGATGCGGGCTGGAACATCATCATGGCGACCAGCCGCGCGGATGACTGGCGCGGCGAAAGCCAACGCTGGCTGCACCGCAACGGCTTCCAGTTCGACGGCTACTACAACGGCGACAAGACGCTGCTCACGCCGGACGTGCTCATCGACGACAGGCCCGTCACATTGGAGGCGATGACTGCGAAGGGCGTGACCGTACTGCATCCCGATCATGCGTACTGCACGGCCGCGCCGGGCCGCATGTTCCACCGGTGGGCCGCCGTGCCCCTGATCCTGGGAGGCGTGCGTTGAAGGCGACGGGGGGAACGGACGTGGAGATCGAACGACGGTGCGGCATGGTCACCGGTGCCTCCTGCGGGCATGTGAGCCTGAGCTGGATTCCCGGAGACGGCCGACACGGCACCCGCTCATGGGTGCTGGCCACCCATGACGGCGGCAGCATCCGCCGCATCCGGTTGAGCCGGAACGAGCTCGGCGACCTGGCGGCCATCCTCCAATCGATCACGAACGAGGAGAAGGAAAAGGCGTGAACCTCCCCGACCTTACGGTCGGGGCTTCCGTGCCTTCCGCAGATTCAAAGGAAAAAGACAATGACTAAATACTTCACCTCCGACACCCACTTCGCCCACCCGTTCGTGGCCGCATTGCGGGGATATGCGAAAACCGGATTCACGTCGGACAATACCATCAAGCAACAGGCCAACGAAGCGCACATGCAGGTCAAGGATTGCGTCAACTGGTACCGGCATGACATGGACGTGACCGGCCACATCAACGAAATGGTAGGGGAGAACGACGAACTCTACATTCTGGGCGACCTATGCAGCGGAGGCGCTTGGAGTCTTCAACAGGCCATCATGCATGTCAAAAGCTTGCGCTGTCCTCGCAATAACCGTCATCTGATTCTCGGAAACCATGACGATGTGCTGTACGGGAAGAGCAAGGGCTTCAAGGATTTGACCGAGGCGTTCGGCGAAATCGGGCGTATCGGCATGACGGACATCACGGACGACGAAACCACTATGACCGTGTTCCTCTGCCATTTCCAATGGCGTGAGGACTTCGACCTACCGGCAGTGGATGGTATGGCATCCAATTGGGCGAAGCCGGAGCTACGACGGTATGCGATTCCTCAAGTGGGGGAGAACATGCGATTGCTGCACGGCCACACCCATGCGAACACTCCCCATGAGTTCAGGAACCGCAACGAAATCAACGTGGGATTGGACGCGTGGGACATGCGCCCCGTGTCCGAAGTGGAACTTGTTCGCATGTTTCAGGAGAACTGAAGTAAAGAAAGGCTTCGAAATTGACCACTTTGACTATTCTTAGAGGACTGCCCGGCTCGGGAAAGAGCACTTGGGCGCGGAAGCATGTCGATTCGAATACGGTAATCGTCAGCTTGGACGGTTTGCGTGAAATGATGGCAGGAAGCCGTCAGACATGGCATGAAACCATGAATCCACAGTTGAACAGGATTCTCGTCCGTCAGGCGCATACCATCATCAGCGACCTACTCGCCAAAGGCGTGAATGTCATCAGCGACTCCCAGCATGTCAACCCGCGTTTCTGCGTGGACGAGGTGCAGATTGCCGTCCGTCACAAGGCGCATGTTGAGACTTTCACATTCAACATGCCGTTGGACGTTCTGCTGGAACGCAACCAGACCCGTCCGGAAAACGACCGTGTGCCGGAGGAGTATCTGCGCACCCAGTATGAGACTTGGCGTGAAAACCTTGACCATGAAAGCCGTTGGGTCAACATCTATGTAAGGGAGGTTGACGGAATCTACCATATGAACCCGTCCGGAGACCTCGCACTGGTGGACGTGGGATTGCTGTGGAACGACAAGACCCGTGTTCCCGACAATGCCGAGTTCGGTTATACCGCCGTACCGGCAAAGGGACGTGATTTGACCGGTGTCATCCAGTTGGATATGCCGCCGCTCAAAGACGGTAGGAAGTGGACTCTCGACCGTTACTCGAAGTGGTTGGAACAGGGCGCACATAAGACCAATGACGGGTTTGTCGACTTCTCCACGGATGGAAGGAACCTGCTCGAACTCATGCGAGATTCCGACAACGTAAACGTCCGCCCGGTCAAGGGCGAGAACGACGTGTACGCTTGCAACTTCAGTCGTGACGCGTTCAGGAACCAGCGTTGGGACGAGTATTCCAGCAAGGCGCGCGGCCTGTTCCTCGACGGGAACGGCAGGGTCGTGGCACGCGGCTTCGAGAAGTTCTTCAACCTCGGGGAGAACGAGCAGACCACCCGCGAGAACATCGACAAGCGTCTCAAGTTCCCGGTGCGCGTGGAGCGCAAGGAGAACGGGTTCCTCGGCTTGGTGTCCGCACGCGGAGACGGTTCTTGGCGTTTCTGGTCGAAGAGCGGACAGACCGACTACTCGTATCTCATACAACGGCTCTTCAAGGAGACGTTGGACAGCGGTCAGGAACAGGCGTTGTGGAACATCGTCCATGATGCCGACGTGACGTTGGCGTTCGAGGTCATCGACCAAGAGTCCGACCGTCACATCGTCAAGTATGATACGTCTCAGCTCGTGTTCCTGCACGCCATCGGGAACACGGTGGACTTCCATATCGACCATGACGCCGACAAGCTGATTGACATGGACGGGTTCTTCGCCCGACCGGAGGTGTTGGGCGTCTTCCAATCCGACGAGGAGCGGGAGGCACTGTGGAGCATGTTGGACGAGGAGCGTCATGATTCCACACGTGAGGGCGTTGTGGTGTATGACGCTGACGGGTACATGTTCAAGCTGAAATCCGACTATTATCTTGAGGTCAAAAGCTTGAGAACCATGTTGGAGCGTACCGTCCTGCATGATAGGCCGATTGCCGACAACGACCATTCCGAACGCGCGGAGAAGGCGCGTTGGGTACTGTCCCACGCCAACATGAACCGTCTTGTGTACACGCGCAAGGCGTTCAACGAACGCGGCGTGGATATGGAATATGTCGGCGACTTGCTGGCCGGAGGAGGCATGCTTTGACGTGGCGTCCCCCCGCTCACGCCTTGCGTGCGTGGCGGCGTAATCGTCCGATTCCCGTGTTCAATCAACTGGATCTGCTGTCAGCCGGACACCCACAGGACGGATTCCAGCAGACCAGGCATATGGCGTTCATGATAGGCGTTTGTACGGGCATGCACCCGGAATGCGTGCACTGCACGGTCCGCCAGTTGGAGCAGGCGCAGGCCGAAGGCCCGGCGACTCCCGACGTCTCGCCGAGCGACGCATATCGTCGGACGCACGCAAAGGGACGGAGGCTCGATGGCAAGAATCAAAGAAACGTTTGACAGCCGCGCCTGGTTCATGCTCGAATGCGACGACCACAACTGCGAACAACGGTTCGACGACAGCCAATGGTATGAGTACGAGGACGATCTGCTGGCCGACGCGAAGGACGACGGCTGGCAGATCCTGTACAAGGACGAGCATCCCGAATTGGAACGCGACATGCACTACTGCCCGGCGCACCGGCTGCCCGAATGCGCGACATGCACGAACATCATGATCGATTCGACCGGCTGGAAGGACGGGCAATGCCCCGAATGAACGGTCATGATTTCACGCGCGAACAGAACATGGAGGCGAGGATGACGCTGGCGGCCGCCCGCCGCCGTGCTCGCCCCGTTCGCCTCCGACGGCGTGTGGGCGCCGCGCCTCATGCTCCTGGCCGTCAGCTACGCGGCCGGCTGGGATGCCATCTCCCGTCCGCATCACGCTCCTCGGATACTTCGGGCAGGTTTCGGGAAAGAAGGCCTTCATAATCGAAGCGTTCCTCTTCCATCAATTCGCCGAATTGGTCGGAGGTAAAGCATAGACTGAATACGTCATTAGAAAGGAGGGAAATCAAGGATATGAGCATACCGGTTCTTGACAAAACCCTAGAGTCAGAAAGCATTACGGAAGACCAGCTCATGCGGATGATGGAAAATGCTATGCGCAATAGTCTGGAACATGGAATCGATCCGCGTGACAACGATTTGATTCCCGCCGAGGAATCCTTCAAGGGACTGTTTTTCTGACATTTGGATATGGCACAGGGGCTTACCGTCGTTTTTGACTGTAATATATACGTAACTGTAGCGCAGGCAATAGGCTATTCAGGTTCCTTGGCTGATCTTGAACACATTGCACCTACACTCCCGTTTTATCGGCGTAAACGTGCTGAATCCCTGTTGTGGGCGCTAAAAGGCGGGGCGGGACCTGTCAAATTCCACGTCGGATGGAGCAATCACATTTGGAAAACCGTACAGCATGTTTTGCAACATAAATATCGTTGGGAGATCGATGATGCTGTGCGTTTTACGGATTGTGTCCAGATGGACCTCATTGACGGCACGGACGGCTATGTGGTTGACCCTGTAGCCGAGGGATTCATTCGCATGGACGATCACGAAGACAGTTCCGTATACGAAACAGCGCGCGTCCTCACGGATCATCCTCCTGTGCTATTGGTGGCGGACGATATGTCGTTCATTCAAAAAGTGGCTTATTATCACGATCATCCACAAGGAGCCACTGCATTAATAACGGCCTCGACATCCCGTGATTTCTGCACATTCTGCGAATCCTTGCAGGCAACACAATCTTGTTGCTAAACAGGTTTTATCCATATTCGCAAGTCTCTACGCCAAGGCACGCCACCAGCTCGACGACTACCAGAACAAGCAGGCGCTCCAGATCGTACGCGAAACCCAAGCGATCGGCCTGGAAACCCTCAACGTCACGCGTTCCAACACGACTTTCTGACTCATGAGGCTGATTCTACCATATTATACCTAATATGGAGATTAGGAAAGCCGTGATTCCTCCCCACGCCTAAAAGCGGGGGCACCCTCACAGCAAAACGGTGGACAGAATGCCTCCGATTCGGATAATCGGAGGCATTCGCTTTCCTGGGAAGGATACGCTGGAACCACACGTTTTTTTTTTGGATTAGGAGTCGAGGATGCACGGAACATTCAGCAGGCCTATGAAAATACTCGCCAGTGTTATTACAGTGGCGGTTCTCGTCGCTGGTATCCTGGCTTGGAGTACGTGGCGTAAAAAAGTCACTGCCGCGGAACACCAGCAGGCGCAAGCCCAACAGTTGAAAAAACAGCAGTCGGAGGAACGCAAGAAAGCCGCTGAGGCTGCCGCAAATCAGCTGACCGATGAGGAGAAACAACAGTACACGGATCTCGCCATCAAATTCGAACAGGCAGCCCGCAACTGGGGGAGTGACCCCACAATCAATTTGGACTCACTCAGCCAACATGATGCTCAACAGGTAATCGACCAGTTGCGGACACCGGACATCGGAAGCAATCCTCTACCCGCTCTGAGCGCTATCCCAGTGGATAAGAACGATGGGCCTGATGCCGTCAGCTATCCATGCGAAGAGGAATATGAAAACGCTTGTAAAGCGTATCCGACAATGAAAGCATGGTGGAACAGTGAGGCGTTGGCGACCGGCAGCCGGTGGACGGACGGACCTCACGTGACGGTCAACGAAGACCGAACGGTCACGGTCACAGGAAAGGTCGAATCCATACTTTTGCAGGACGGTGATTCCTTTAACAATGGGAGCATCTGGGCATTGACTCCAGCTTGGAGAGACTATGACATCAACGATGAACTCACCATCGCAAACGGGAAAATCAGCGGCATGAACATCAACGGCGACAACCCTTGGTGGATTAATCCTTGGCTGACACGCTGGGACAACAACATGGCCGACGATTTGAGCGAGGGGACCAGAATAGCCATCCCAGTGAAAGGCGACCCCGAGATGGGCCTCGCCCATTCCAGCATGACGCCCATCCTTAAGGGACCTGTCACGCAGTCGGATTTGGATGGCAAGGTTGACTGGCATCTTTGGGATAGCATTCCCATGGCATCGGTTGGGGGAGGCTGCCAGAATCCGGGATACTGCGGCTAGTTCTTCCAGCTTTTCTTCCGGAAGAACACGTTGCCGGCACCATCGAACTGCTTTTGCGTGAGCCAGCGACTGTTGTACCCCTCCCATGGGCCGCTTCCGTTCGTGCCGTAGTTTCCCTCGCTGATTCGGATTCTCCATCCGTTTGCGTCCTGCTTGACTTCTTCGACCACGGCGATATGCCCGGAGCTCATATCACCTCCCAAAGCACCGCCGAACTGACTGACGCCATCCCCCGGGTGTGGACTGGAATCGACTGTGTATGCAGGGTCGGAGGCGAGATGCACATGGACGTCACCACCCACGGGGGTGTTCCAGTTTGCCACGTCATGATGGTGAATCACCCATAGTCTGACAAGTGCATACCAGTAGCACTGGTAATGTCCGCCGCTGGCGAAGGAAGTGAATGGCCCGTAGTCCCCGTCGTGACACACTTTTGCATCCGTATCGCACAGCCAGCCAAAATTACGGGTTTTGCCTATAGGAGCCCCGCCCACAGAGCCAACGACGGCACTGCCTCCATCACCATCGTCGTCGGATGAGCAGGAAGCTTGAACGACATTGTCGGAACCACTGGAATCGTCGTTTGCCTTCCCAGTGAAATCAATCGCACTAATCTCCGGTGAATCATAGTAGGAGCGCGCATACTGCCTACGTTCCTCTTCATGCCGAGCGTTCCACGCTGGGCGCGCATACCCGGCGAGCCATGCGATCGAGGCGTCTTCCGGATTATCCGCATGCAGCCACCATTTGCGCAGGTCATGGTCAGTGACGTTGTACCCTTCGGCTTCGATGTTGTCCAGATAGAAATTGTTCCAATCGGATTTGGACGTGTCAACCAGCATTTTTATCTGCACGTCGGCATCAGAGTCTTTGCCAGACACGTTATGCTGATCCATCCATGCCTGGATTTTGCTGCGCGGTGTCCACTGATTCAGACCGAAGCCACGCAATTCGGGATTGGTCTCGCCTACCTGCTCCTGTTCCGGATTCATCCCAGATTCGAACTGGATCACACCAAGAACGCCTGCTGTGCTGGCTTTCGAATACCCGGCTTTGGCGAATGCCTCGGCTATAGCCACCGCGACCTTGTTGGGGGCTATCGATGTGGTCCCGGTTGTCGAATCATCATCTGATGCGGTGTCGCAATCATATTCTGCGGCTGATAATGACTTTCCGACGTTGCTGGTAAGGGCCGCGACACTGCCGGAAATGGCACTCACCACGGTCATGACGATAAGACCGTTCAACCCCACCAGCAATGCGGCTCCCGCAGCCATGAGTTTTGTGCTGGTTTTCAAAGGATGACCCCCTTACGGAAGGCAAAAGTCGGTAAAAATTTACCGACTTTGAATGATTAGTTGAATTACCGTTCTTGGAATGGTCGGAATTCCACGTCGACGAACACGTTGTAATCGTCTTGGAGAAGATTCGCGGCATGTTTCCCTGCTTCGATGATCTCACCTGAAGAACGATTCTCATCCCATGATTCAAACAAGGCCCTCAAAGCGTTGGTTTCCTCATTGGGATTCTTCAACGCGAATCCCAAAAGCCGTGCGGTGTTCAGATCCTTCAACAGCGGAGCCGCTTCGGAAGCCCAATCGGATGCCGCATCCCAGAGCTCGTCTGCTACGGAGAGGGGATATTCGACATCATATGCAAGCACATCACCGTCTACATCCTCATGCAGGATGCCCGCTGAAGTATATGCGGCGATGATGGTGAGCATATACACGCTGATGTCGCTTCCATCCCAGGCGTGATTCAGTGGAGGATTCAGCAACGGATACTTGAGCACGTCATGATTCGCGAACCGCTCATTCCCGTGAAGCAGGAATACGGGGAGGCTGATCACGGGGGAGTACAGGATACGGTTTTCCACTCCTCCGTATGGGTCTCCGTCAGGTACCGCATACACTTTGGATGCGGTATCGCTGAGACGTTGGATGTATCTGCTGGGGCGTTCCAATAGGAGAGGACGTCCGCTACCGAAACCAGGGAACAGCAATGGTTTCAACTGCTGCTGTTCCTCCGGCTCCGGGGTCAAAGGGGTAACGGCAGATGATTTCTCCGACTTGTCGGAAGCCGGTGTGGAAAATGAGTCATCGAATATGTCTTTGTATCCCATAAGGGGTCACTGCTCCTTGTTCTTTCGTTGTTCTCGTGCGATCTTGTCCGTGGCGGTGGTGCTGATTTCCTTCAACAATGCCGGAGGAATCACGATTTCCACTGGAATGGGCTGCTTGGACCCGTCCTTGAAATAGGCGACGGCTCCGCGAACGGTCTTCCCCGTCGACGCGCTTACCAGACGCTTCAGACTGTTCGGGTTCGGCTGACCGTTGTCCAAAGTATCATCGGCTCCCATGCGCTGCAAGATCCGACCATTGGGGTCTTCGATGCCTAGGAGTCGTTCCGCTGATTTGGCCGGACTGACCGTGCCATTGGCTTCCTCCGGGTTGTCCAACGCCAGAAGGAGGGCGCGGCTGATGCCGCCGGTCAAGTCGGCATCGATGAACTCCTGCACTTTCTGACTGATGATGACAGGCGTGAATCGTTGCGAACGGGCCATACGTACCCATTGTTCGAAGGTTCGGGAAGCTCCCTTGTCCTTGCCCATGAATACCCATGCCTCATCGACACCCACCATGCCATCGCGGCCTCGAACGGCGGTACCGGCTCCCATGACGACCATTCGCAACGTCCACTGGCGGATGCGAGCGGTCATGGAATCATCTTGGCCTTCGGGGATGAGTGAACGGTCTCCGGCGTTGATGAGGGTCAGGTTTTGGCTGATCGTCAACGGCTTGGTGTCATTATCGGTGCCGAAGATAAGACGTAGTCCCTGGTTTGCCTTCAGGTTCATGTTGATTGTCGAAAACACTTCGAGGGTGTTGGAAGGCAATCCAATGGACTCCGCCGTGTTCCCCGCTTTGATGGTCTTCGCAACAGCTTGGGCGGCGACGAGCAAAGCCCGACCTACGCAACGCGCCCCGTGTTTGACGCCGTAATCCAGCATGGCTGTCATGGCGGATTCCATTTTCGTGTCACCGCCAAGAATGTTCGTCATCATCAGGACGGCGATCTCCTTGGCCTCCTCCACATTCGGAATCACGTTGAACGGGTCGAACGTGCCGTTAGCCACATCGGAATCCAACCGGATGACCGTACCACCCTGCGAACGGGTCGCATCCTCCAAATCATTACCGGCCTTCGGATTAATGTAAATGCACGGGGTCTTACCTTTACCGTCACGCGCGTCAATCTTCGACCATTGCAGAAACAGGCTGAAAGCTGCCATTGTATTATGAGTCGGCACATAATCGTTGACCAGGTACGTATGGTCAGGACTTCCCACGGTGATGCACCTGCATGGCACGTCTTCAACTTTGCGGATGTCCTTGATATACATCCATTGCTGGGTTTCCCTCAACGTCTTCGGCAACAGCATCCGCTTGCGTTCCAATGCGAATACCGGAAGATTCGTCGTGAAGGTAAGACGAAGTCGATCCTGCGTATCGTGATGTTCGCCGTCGAGAGTGTAGCCGGCCTTGCTGCGAGTCGGCTCATGGACAACAATCCCCAAAGAGCGTAGAAGTCTGACCATGCCGCGCATAATTGGCTCATGGTCTGCGGACTGCGTGAACTCGATGCTTCCGTTCTCGTCTATGCTGCCATCCTGGTCAAGCAGACCTCGAACGAGCTCCAGGCGTTGTCCGATACTGGAGAAGAAATACTTTTCAGGGATATGCTTGTTGCTTAACAGCCCTGCATAGCGAAGCTTGCCTGTGAATCCCCGCACATAAAATGATTTGCCATCGGACTTGTAAGTGACGTCATATCCTTTTTCAAGGAAACGTTCCGCTACATAATCCAAGTCTCCGGCCTTTGTATCCGAAGTAAGCTCTCCGGCCCTTTTGCTGCCGTCAGCCAACCAAGCTCCAAGCAGGTAAGGATCGATAGACAGGTGCGTTTCAGGGTTTTGTACCGGTTGAGGCGCATGAATAGACCATTGGGCTTGCCCGATGGTCGTCTCCAGTCCGGATGCAAGCATTTCCTTGGTGGAAACCACCTGCTCGTCGTAATCCGTGTTTGGAGTCTCGCCGTTGTACCGCTGCAGGAGACGTAAGGCGATGGCGTTAAGGGCGCCGCGTACATTGTAGGCTCGAACTGTTCTGCGACTAGATCTGTCAGGCATGATGCGCGTACCTTCATCCCACAGGGAAACAGGTTTGAGACCCTTAAGCATGGAAGACAAAGAGGATGTGCTGGGGGAATTGACCGCAATGTCACGTTCCTCGTCCACCCCGGAGAAATCCATCATTTGCAAGGAAGCGGCGACCCATGCTTCAGGGCGTGCTGTCCCCATGTATTTACCCACGATGGGTTTGAGAAGCGATGCGAGCTCCTTACTCGTCATGGTCTCCGACATGGGGTGTTGTTCGCCTATGTTTCTCAGTGTTGCCCCGATACGTGTGAGCTGGTTGTATCGTCCGACGCTTCGACGATGCTTGTCTTTGCGATTATTGTTCCGGTCCTTGAAGCTGCTGACCGTCCATAAGTGGTCTCCTCCTGCAAGGATTTTCTGTCCGTCGCTCAGCACAACCTCATAAGTGTCCTTACTGGTGATGGGGTGGAGTTGGGTGATCGGGTAGGGTTTCCCGTCTCTTCCGTAAAGATAATCTCCCTCTTCCAATTGTCCGAATGGTATGATGGAACCGTTGGGATACTTGGGTTGAGGTGGTACTGGAGTAGGGGTGGAAAGGGCTATGAGCTTGCCTGAACCCGTGTCACCGATTATCGCGAGAATTGGACGCCTATCCTTGTCCTGCACGGTTGTTGTCCCGATATACACCGGTTGTCTGTTGGCTTCGGACAATCCGGCAAGAGCTCCGTCCTTATCGCCTGCTTTGGCGAAACTGCTCACGCCTCCTCCCGCGACGCATGTTGCGGCCCAGTGGATCTCATAGGGGGTCATGCGCACGTTCGAACAGGCCTGCATGCTTTTGAACGCCATCAGCTGTTCGCTAGCCGTCGTCAGATTGACGAACTCGATATTGGGGATACGACCCAAAGCGTCGATGGCCATCTGCTCGTTGCCCGCCACACAGGTGGCGACGCTCAGATCAATGATGCTGGGCGGCATATCCGGAGTATTGTAGATTGCCTTCTTATAATCCAGACGCTCCTTGATTTCGGTCATGTCGCCGGGAGCTTCACGGCCTTTCTCGTACCGTTCCTTGATGCTTTCGTCGATGGTCCGGCTGTTGCGGCGAATCTGGTCGGCGGTGACTTTCGCCGGCTCGACTTTGCCTCGGATGCTTGTGGCGACGGCATTGGCTCCGCCGGCTCGTCCGACTTCCATGAGTTGGGCGATCCACAGGTTGTTTGGATCCGTGATGCTGCTTTGGTTGAAATCCGCCGTGCGTGCGAAGCAGATGCTGGCAGGATATTCTTCGTCGATATTCCACTCGGTGCAGTCCACGCCATTGTCGTACAGGTTTTTGGCGTGGGCGCAGGTCGCGTTATCCGGGAAGAAATGCACGTGTGCGTTCTCCGCCAGGATAGGCAGGGCCGACGAGTTGGCGCGCCCCACCCACCATGATTCCATCATGGCGACCAGCTGTTCGCGTTCCTGCTCATCCATGATGGTGAATGGTTCCAGCCCGGCGTTGAGCATGATTCGTTCGATATTATGCGCGTCTGGCAGATACTCTTCGAACATTGGGCATCCGTTTGCCACCGAATAGCACATGCGGTCGTACCAGGTCAGGGCGCGTTGCAGCATGCCGGGCTTGCGATTGTTGCTATGATCCCCGACCAGTTTCAAAGGAACGCCGATGACCGCGAACTGCTTGCATACCTTCTGGCTGCGGTAGTACTGCGCCTGGTATCGGCCGAGGTCGGTGTCCCTCATGCTGGCCGGCGGACTGTATCGGACGGGCATGGATCCGGTAAGCAGATGGAATTCGCGATATTCGCTTTGAAGCATGTAACGGTAGCGCATGCCGGCAACCGTGACCTGATTGGCGAGGCCGTCGAAGAACGCCATCAGCTGTTGCGCGGCATCGTTGCGTTTCCGGTCGTTGGCTCCATCCAGCAATGCAGTGCTCCAGGGGATGCGCGCGTACAGCCATACGGTGCGATCCGGCGTGGCAGAACGGAGTAGCCCGTATTCGCTGGCCGGGCTTATAAAGCTTTCTGGACGGTAGAAGTTTCCTCGTGGCATATATTCCACGATAGATTTTGATGTTGTTATTAACCGATGTTCTATTGAAAATAACCGTTTTTTCGGTTGGTGGCGATATCCAAAAAAAAATAGGCTCTGTTAAACCAGTTTTGACATTATGGGTTTGACTTCCATCGTTTTTTGAGTGAGGGTACACCGTCCTTCAGGGCGGTGGTGAATCACTCGGGCCGGTTCTGGTTTTCGATGTACCGTTTCAACGTGTCCAATGGCGCACCGCCGTTGGTGCCCGCGTAATAGCTGGGGGACCAGAGACGTTGCGCCCTCCAGTAGTGGCGGGCGAGTTCCGGGTAGTCGCGGCGCATGATACGGCTTGACACGCCTTTGAGACTGTTGACCAGACGGCTGAGTTCTACGGTCGGCGGGAATGATATGAGCAGGTGGACGTGGTCGGTTTCGCCGTTGAACTCTTCCAGCCGGCAGTCGAATGACCGGCATACGTCCGCGAACACGTGTTCCAGTGCGGTCAGGTGTTCGCTGGTGAATACGTCGTGCCGGTATTTGGTGACGAATACCAAGTGGACGTGCAAGTCGTAAACGCAATGCCTGCCTTTGCGGATATCATCGTTTTCGTTCATAAGACCGAGTATAATACCAAGTATGAGCATGTACAGGCGATACAACTACCGCGCATACCCCACACGGGGTCAGCGCGAAGCGTTGTCACGCCTGTACGGCGCATGCCGGTATGCGTACAACTGGACGCTCGAACAACGGGAACTCATGAGGAGACGGCATGGGAGGATGCAGTCCTACACGCAGTTGAGCGGCATGTTCACCCAATGGAAAACCAATCCGGGCATGGAGTGGCTTCTGGCCGTATCCTCCACACCCTTGCAACAGTCGATACGCCACGCGGACGTGGCCTACCGGAACTTCCTCCGCCTCTACAAGGCCGGCAGAACCCATATTGTGACCAACCACCGCACCGGGAAGAGGCATCGCACGGGACTGCCCCGGTACAAGAGCCGCAGGGACGGCGAACAGTCCGCCGAGTTCACCAAATCCGCGCGATTCAAGGTCGGGCATGCGGACGGATGCAAATGGGGCTTTCTCACGCTTCCGAAGATCGGGCGGGTCAAACTCCGTTGGACACGCGAACTGCCGTCCACGCCGAACACCGTGAACATCATGCTCCACGCGGACGGCTCGTATGAGGCGAGCTTCACCGTGCAAGTCGACGACGAGTCCGACGCCCCCAGGCCGCTGCATGAGGCGTGCGGCATCGACATGGGGCTCGACTCGCTCATGAGCATCGTCTACACGGACGGCACACGCGAGAAAATACCCCACCCGCGCACCCTGAAACGCAAGGCGCGCCGACTGCGCAGGCTCGACAAACAACTGGCGAGGGAGAAGAAAGGTTCGGCCAATCATGCGAAGACACGAATCCTGAAGGCCAAGACCTACGGTCGGATACGGAACCAGCGCAGGGACATGGCGTACAAGCTGGCGTCCAAGGTGGCGGGCGAGAACCAAGCCGTCGCCTTGGAGACCCTGAACGTCAAGGGACTTGCCCGCACCCGCATGGCGAAGAGCCTGTTGGATGCGAACTGGACGCGTATCATCGACCGCATCCGACAACTGGGCGTCCAATACGGCAGAACCGTCAAACGCATCGACCGGTGGTATCCCAGCAGCCAGATCTGCTCCGTATGCGGGTATCGCGATGGCCGGAAACCGCTCGACGTGCGCATCTGGGAATGCCCTAAGTGCGGTGCCCTGCTCGACCGTGACTGGAACGCGGCCGTGAACATCCTTGACGCGGCGGGACTCGCCGAGTCGTTAAACGCCCGTGGAGGCGACGTAAGACGGGGGGTTGGCGCAAGCCGACCGCAACGCAGATGCCAGTGAAGCGGGAACCCGCCGAACCGTAAGGCTTCATTAAGCCGAACGGCGTAGGAATCCCCGCCCTTCAGGACGGGGAGGAAGTCAAGGTCGGGATATTAGGAAAGGTTGCCGGTTAGTCGTCCACGCCGACGCAGTCCTGGTTGACTAGTTCACGCACGTGATCGACGGCCCGCTGCAGTTCCGGTGTCATGTCGAAGTCATCGGTACGGTAGAAGGCCGAGTTGCCGTTGGATTTACGACTGGCGCTGACCGCGACGTTGGTCACCGTCATCTCACCCTTGTCATCACGGTCCAAGTGGACGAACAACGTCCTTGCCGTCAGCTCGCGACGTCCCCCCACATATTTCAGTGTCCCTTGGACGGTGATGTTTGGTTCCAACTGGTATGCCACGTCCGCCGTGTATCGGATGCTTGGGATGCTGGATATGATTTTCGACATGATTAACCCTCGTTCCGGGTGATGTACATGCAATTCATGTGAGTGGTTTTCAGGATTTCGCGCAGGGGGGTTTCTTTGACGACGCCTCCGCCCTTATACGCCTGGATGCTGTAGTCGTCGATGGGGAACTTGGTTTTTATTTTCGACACGTGCTCGAGTTTCACCCAGCATCGCGCTTCGGGGATGGTGAGGCTTGGCGGCGCTGTGAACCCGTCATAGTCATTCATGCCGTAAGCGTAATATGCGCCTGAATCATGAATGTCGGCCTCAATGTAAGTGTCATCCGTCATCCATAAGAACGCTTTTTTACATGTGTTGACGGTCAAATCGGACACGTTGAACTTGAGAGGGAACAGCACTTTCCCGTCGGATTTCTCGGCATGCTCCTCTATGTAATCCAGAATGGTTTTATCCAGATCCCAGTTATACCGGCAGGTGATTCCGTTGGCGAGCTTGACTGATTGCCGTCCTGGATAGGATGACTGTTTCTTGTAGCGCACAAAGAGTGCGCGTCTATCGTATAGTGTTGCCATGAGATCTTCCTTTTTTATGCAGATGTTTTCAGTATAACAGCCACGAACGAGGCTTAGATAGGGCGGATTATGAACGTGGCTGCATTTGTTTCCATCGCATCCGCCAGCGATATCTTTTTGGCGTTGTAGCCCAATCTCTCGAACTTGTCCGGATCGAAATCTCCCAATTGCTGCACATTGTCCAACGCCAACCAGTAGTTGGCAGGCGTTCTTCCCCATGGGAATGGTGCCTGATAGTGGGATTTCGGATTCCAGGTTTTTGGATTGTATGCCTCTCCGAAATTGGTCACCGTTCCAACGAGTTTGATTGCGCTTTGGGGTGACCAGAGCAGCAAATAATGAAAACCGATTTTGTTTCGCAATGATTTAAAGTTGCCGACGAACAGCAGTCTTCCCTCGTGCTCGGCGGCATGACGGAGGAATTCCTCGATGGTGGTTTGCGGGCTAAAATAGGAGATTCGCCCTCGTGGGGCGTGGCCTATTCGTAGCATCAAGGTAAGTCCGTCTATCTTGAGGGGTTCAGTCTGCGATGTCATGGAATAATCTTATCACATGCGGATATATTCAGTATGTCAGGTAAGTGTCTTCAGCTCGTACACAACCAATTCAGGCGCCTCACGAACCCGACCGAAAAGCTCATGACCACGCTTCGACCGCTCGATCGCACGTATCACCACCTCCGGAGCGGAACGGATATCCAATCGATCTTTCCCGACCCTATCCGCCCACAGATTCTGTATCACCGTCAACTCGACACGATTAACACTGCGAATCTGCAAAGACTGCCGCTCGACCCGATGCAATCGTACATATTCAGCGGCCACATCAGCCAACCCGACACCCAACTAATTCTTCCTTTCTCGACGAAACGCATATACCAAAGAGGGGACCATGGACGCGGCCGCAAAAACAAGCGAAGACACCGCCAAGATGAGCCTCCACATCAAAGGCACCCCAACCGCAAGCCAGGAAACCAACTGCATCCCCAACAACCAGAACACCGCGAAAACCAGCATTCCCAGCACGAGCGCCCAGCTCAAACGTCGTTCCTTCCGACGCTTTCTCGCTATTTCGCGCCGCGACGGTTCGACGGTACTGCCACTGATTCGAGCCGGTTCCAGAATGATCGTCGTAGTCGCCCCGATGGTTTCGCCGGCGCTGTTTTCCTCACTCACTCGGGCTCCTTTTCTGGATTCTGGATTCTTTTCTGACGTTCGCATTCATGTCTCAATGGCGGATACGTGTCGGCTATGGCGTTCAATGTCGCCGTCCGCAGCTCGACATACCTCTCCTGATCCAAGTCATGGCGCTGCTGGTCGTAATCGGTCAACGCATGCCGGGCATAATTGACCATCCATCGTTCCAAGACGAATGGATTTGGCTCCTTACCGGCATCCCTGACCATGTTTCTGCGACGTAGCTCGTAATGGTGGAGCTTTGCCGCGTCTCGCAGGTTACCGTAGGGGATGAGTCGCACGTGTACTGTTAGTTTTTCGCACACTTCAAGGTCATGCCTTTCTGGTCTGGCGTTATGTGGACATATTCAGTTTAACAAGCAAAATATCAGGAAAGAATAGAATCCAGTATGCCCGGGACTAGGCTCCGAGGAAATACTCCTTGCACATAATCTGGTACAAGGCTTGCTCTTGCATTGCGTCGGAAAGAGCTCGATGCTGTTCCACGTCTGCCACGTGATAGCGTTTGATCAGATCCGCGACCTTGTGATGGCGAATTTCCGGATGGATGTCACGGCTCATTTCCAAGGTATCCAGGAATGGGTGGTCGAACAGGGGGCGATTCGGCCAGGTTTCCGCCGTGGCCCAGTCGAGGAATTTCAAATCGAACGTCGCATTGTGTGCGAGGAAGGGCGTTTCGAATCCCAGCCACCGTTCGAACTCTTTCATCGCATGCTTGACAGTCGGTTTGCCGCTCACGTCGTAAGTGGTGATTCCCGTCAATTGCGTGATGTGTGGCGGGACAATCATTTGCGGGTTGATGAGTTGGCTGTAGGTGTCGACGATTCGTCCGTTCTTGACTTTCACGGCGCCGATTTCGATGAGTTTCGCGCCATCTTCCGGGTTGAGGCCGGTGGTTTCGGTGTCTACCACGACGTAGTCAAGCAATGGCGCCTCCAGCGGCGGGATGCGTCGTGGATCGTCGCTTCGGTATTTGTCCCAGTAGCTCATTGGGTGTTCCTGTGTTCTCTAAGATTATGTGGACATATTCAGTATAGCAGACAAAACGATGTCAGGCAGGAACCTTCCGACCGCGACCGTCGCCAAACAATGTGAAAAGCAGACTCGCGCGATTCGGGCCAACCTGTTTGTCGGACAACACGCATTCCATGCAAACCGGACCATACATGCTCGGCACCAAACCCATCGTGCTTCCGCAAAGAAAGCATCCAGCGGGCTTGGTCAACACATCATCATTCAGCTCGACAATCAATTGTCCTGACCTTTCAACGATTCCTTAATCCGTTTCTCCTCTTCGTCCGCAGCCTTCTCGCTCAACTGTCGTACGGACGGAGGGCGTTTGTCCCGGATGGAATCAGGGGAATGAGAGTGGACGGCGCGCAACATCGCGGAGGCCATCTGCCGGTATTCGCATCTCAGCCAGACGGGAGTCTGCTGCCAGCAGCGGCCGACAGTCGCACTGTCCTCGACGAGATTCCACAGGCGCATTTGCTGGGCACGTAGCGCCATAGCTGCGGTCTCCACTTGCGTGTCCTCGGGCTGCCAGTCTTTTCGGTTAGGCATCAGCCGTAATCCCGTCTCCGAAACCATGCAGGGCATGTATCAGATTCTTGACGGAAAATGATTCCGCCTCGCGGTTGACGATTCGACGATTCAATCCGAGAACTACGTCTTCGACCTGTCTGCGGACATAAGGCTCCAACGGGGGGAGAGGGGGCGTTTTGCGGGTATCTGCAAGAAGGCCATAGTCTCTTTCCAGATCGGCAAGATTCATTCCATGCAATCGGATGCGACGGAGCAACGTGATCTCATCCGCATCCAGCAGACACGGCCAGGCTTCCGTTCCTGACTGGATATGACGTACTCCGTTCAGCAATCGTGCGGTCTCGGCCATGGATTTATTGCGTTTCGCGCTCTTCATGCCCGGCCAGTGCCGCAAAACGGACAGGTTCCCGCGAGCATCATCCAAAGCCGTCTTGACGACATTGCTGGTGGTCAACCGATGGGCGAAAGGCTCGATGGCGCGAATGAAGCCGGCGTCCAGCAGAAAGCATTCGGTTGGTAATGTCAACGATTCCAACAGGCTACGATGGCCGTCGAGCAGTCCGTCGATATAAGAAAGAGGTGTGAGGATTCTGATATCGAGATCACGTATGTTCTGAGTCGTTCGAGCTTCGCCGAGCAGTATCTCCCAAGGCTGCGGCATCGTGATGACGCAAAGCGAGGGCTTGTTGTCCTTCGCCGCTAAACCATGCGCGTAGTCTCCTTCTATCCATGCGGAAATGATGCGTTGCTGGGGGAATTGCTCCAGTGCTTTTTCGATGCTGTCGATGTTGTTCACGCCGTCAGTTCCATTCGCTTGGCAATTTCGTTGCGCCATGTCTGCACCAGCAGTCGGATATGCCATCCCGTACCGAGGTCGGCATTTTCCAAGTCGAATGGATCCCAATTTTTCGCAACGATACGAATGTCCCCTGATGTGCAATCATAGGAGTAGTCGATGGATGTGGTTCCGAGCTGAATTTTCGTTGTGCAGTAGGTTTCCGGGTTATCCACGAAGACTTGGACGACACTCCCGGGCAGTTTTGTGTCTGCCTTGTTTTGGACGATTCCGGTGTTGTTTGGGTTTGGGATTTTATATGTGGCTTCGTGGACGATGGAGATCAGTGCGGAGAGGAACCTCTGTTTTAGGGAGAGGTTGTCGCAGTAGGCGCACTTGGTGATGGGCTTGCCGGATCTTTCGAGTCGCAGGCTTCCGCATTTTTCACACTCGTATAGGGTGTAGGTCTTTCGTGCGTCTGTGACGTCTTGTATGGGTTGCATTTTCCTTTGGTTTTCTCTTTCAATCTTTTTATGTGGACATATTCAGTATAACATGTAAAATACAATATGGTTGTTATACTGAAGAAGTCCACATAAAAAGAGGAGGAGCGTTGACCAATCCGAAGAAAAACGGAGACCTGATGCTGCGGGTCCGGTATGACAGCGGAGCCGAACTCGCGGGTCCGGCTGTCATCACCGACGAGGGAGCCTTGCTTGTTTCGTTGGGCGGCGCCGCTTCCATGCTTGTGCAACGCGCGGATGGTAGTCTGCCGCCGCACATCACCTTCGTGGATATACGGCCTAGTCATGTGGGATACGGGCTGCCGCTGACCGACGACATGGCGTACATGGCGGTGACCGCCATGCTGCGTGATGCGGTGGGCCTGCCGTTGAACGAGGCCGCCGACCGGTACGAATCCTGGCTGAACCGGGTGAGGCGGGCCGCGATCGAGAAGTGGGTGGACTCCCTGTCCATGCGCGAATCGACCCAATTGCATGTGAAATACCTGGACCGTGACGGTGCGGGCCATCCGAAGGAAGAGGAGGACGCATGACGCTGATCGAGCATGAGGCGCGCGAATACTCCGATATGCGGTACATCATGCGCAAAGCCGAAATGAGCATCAAATGAGCGTAAGAGTGGAAACAACCTACTTGGCGACATGCGACTACCCGGACTGTCACATGACTTACGACTTCTGGGAGTTAACCGAGGAAGACGCAATCCTTGAAGTTATAGACAATGGAGAATGGCTATGCCTGTTCGCCGGTGACAATAAGCCGAGATTCTTCTGTCCCGCGCACTTGCGATACGTGCAAAACTCGCGGAATGTCTGGTCGAACGTATTTTACGATTCCAACAGTCCATACACGCAAACGACCTCGCACGCCTTGAACAGGTTCTACGAGGATATGAGCACACCGCAACCACTGCCAAAACTGCAATGCGATGACACCATACTCGCCGTTCTGCAAAACGAAAACTAGGAGGAAAACCATGACTACGAACGTGATTAATGCAATCCGCGAGAAAGAAGCTGATGCGCACGCAGAGCGGGAAGAGGCGTTTGCAGAGAGGAATCGATTAAACCAAGCGTTTTTTGACGGGAAGCTTATCGCATACGCGGAAGTACTCAGGCTGCTCGGGGAAGACTTGGAGGAAAACGATGGCTACGCGACTTGCGCGACTATTGCGCGAGGCATCCCGACTACAAAATCATCGTGTTCTGAGGAGGATTCCGTGCCGGATGAACGCATCGAGAAAGCCGCGATTGCGGTTTTCGCCGCGCAGACCAACTGGGCGGAACCCAATCCCACCCAGAAAACGGTGAAGGCCCTGTGGGATGGGCAGATGGACGCAGTGCGCGACTCGTTCCGCCGACTCGCCAAAGCCGCCTTGGACTCGCTTGAGGACCGGCCAGCCGACCTCGACTGGGAGAACGCCGAACCGAAGGAACTGGACAACCGTTTGGTCGAGGCCGTCACCAAGGGCGGAACCATCGTGCGGGGACGGACGGTCGCCGTCCAAGGGTCGCTCGACCAGCTCATCATCGAAGGCGTCCTGCAACCGTTGCTCATTCGGTTTCCGGGCGAACATTGGCGGCTCGCAAACGGTTGGAAGACCCTGGACTTCTACAAGAGGGAGGCTGATAGTGGACTACATCGACCGTAGGCTCAGACGGTTGCACGCCGACCATCTGTTCTGGGAGCGCGCCTATCGGCGGGCGTTGAGCCGCACGTGGATACTGCGCGACCGGCTCGCCCACATTCCACCCACCATGTTGGACGGTATCGAAGGCGTCGCGTCGGCCGCGTCCACCTTGTCGGCCGTGGCCGACCGTGCCGCACGGTTGCGCCGTCGCGCCGCCGACGCCCGGAACCGGTTGGCTGTGTTCGACCCCGAACGGCAACGTCAGGCGAACTTGGACGTGGACGGACGCTGCCGGTATCTTGAACCGGACGGCGCGCGATGCGGCAGTCCGACCAGGGAGGGTTCCCGATGGTGCGCAAGGCACGTTAACCTGTGGTGCGACTACGATCCGGACGGCGGGCACGCCGTCGGACTGTGGCGTGAGATTTGGTTGGACACGTTGGACGGCGCGTTCGCACGTCTCACCATGTGCCATCAAGTAAGCGCACCCATGCTACGCGCGACCGTCGCCCGGTCGAAAGCGGCCTTGCAGGCCGAACCCTACGAGACGGACGACCTGTGTACGCCCGCCGATATCGTCCGGTGGACGACCATCCCCGACGAATACGACATCGAACCGAGGAAAAACCCTTGTCGTTCTCCCCTTGGCTGAAGACAGGGGGTCTCAGGATGTGCGCGGCCGACCGGTACGAGGCCGAAACATGGCTGGACAAGCAGATAGGAGAAGACGATTGAGCGACCATGGGAAACCGGATAAGCCCGGATTGTGGCGGGATGCGAACGAGAAAACGGTCGTGGCCTGCATGGAATCCGGCGAGCTCAGGATGCGCGACCCGGATACCGGCATGGTCCTGTCCGGGGAGTGGGTGGAACGGGCCGCGCCGTTCCGTCAAGCCGAATGGAAGGGGCCGGAACTGATCGGGGCCGGGTTCTCCGCCATGCCCGACACGGCGGGATGCTGGTGCGACGCGAACGGCACGCTCTGGCTCATCACGGGCGGCGACGGGATCGACGGGCGCATCTTCCGGCTGAAGGAACCAGGCCGCGAATGGGAATGCGCGCCGTGTTTCGGCATCACCGTGAGGATGCTCCACGAATGGGGCCCGTGGGCGCGCTGCGACTTCAATCCGAAGGATGATGAAGCCGTTCGTTTTGACTGGTGCAAGCCGTGGATCGCCGATCATGGTTGGGATGATGATATGTCCGAACCCGCATCGTCTCTGCTGGCTCGTATCAAGGAGATTCGGAAGAGTCTGCCGGAGGAGAACGGCCTGTGGAGGTTCGAGTATGCCGGGGCCGGCGTCGTCTTCGGGGACGGCGGCGGGAAGCGCCTGTTCCTGTTCGATTCGGGCGGAGGTTTCCTGGACGGGGGTTTGGGCTCATGCACACGGCTCCGACTCGGCATTCCGGTCGGTTCCGCGCCGATCCCGAACCTGCCGGGCGTGTGGATGGACAAGGACGGGAACCTGTTGGAGGTGTCCGGGGAACGTCGGGTGAGGATTTGGAACGACCATGACTGGGTGGCCGAAGAGCTTGACGACGATTCCGGGGAACCGTCCGCGCACGGCCCGTACACCCGGTGTTCGCTCCAAACCGTCGAAGAGGTCCCATGGAAGCCGGAATCCGGCGATTCCACTCCGATTCATGAGGGGAGCCGCACCGTGCATCTCCCGGATGTCCGATCGTTCGGCCGTCTGGAACAGGACAAATGGTTGGCCGTCAAGAACCTCGAAGAGTCGGCCGAACTCGTGGAGGCATGCAAGCAATACCTGAAGGCCTGCGATCCGACCGATCCGAGCGGCATCGGCCGGGAGTTCGATGATCATGCGGACTGCCTCGCCTGCTACGGGGTTGACGTGGGCGGCGAGCTCGGCGACGACCGGGACAAGGCGAAGGCCGGCTGGATAGGCCATGTGCGCGACCAGCGTCGCCAGGCCATGCTCGACGAGCTCGCCGACGTGCTGCAGACGGTAGGCAACCTGATCACGGCGTTCGGCATCACGGATGAGGAGGTCGGACGGGCGATGAGCGACTGTCTGGAACGCAACAGGCGGAAGGGCAGGCTCTGATGGAGACCGCAGGAATCTGGGATTCCCGCAACAACAGGCATGCGACGGTCGAACACGAGACGTTGAAGCCATGCCCGTTCTGCGGCGGCATGCCACGAATCTACGATGATGTGGACGATACGACGGAACGGTACACGGTGCGCTGCGACTGCGGCGGGAGCATGCCGGGCCGGTACGTTCCGATCGACCCATCGTTCCAGACCCGTGTCACCTGCCTGTATTCGGCGGTCGAGAAATGGAACAGGAGAGGTTGATGGGCTACATGGGCAGCGGCTTCAGGGCCGGTTTCCGACGTGGATTGCGTGTCGCATGGGATGCGATGTGCTTCCGCCCGCTCCGGTTTGAACCGTGGCCGTCGCCGTCGATGCCGTCCCTGCGCGACCATTTGGAAGCGTACGGCGGCACCCGTATGAGCCCGGCCGATTTCGACCGGTGCGAGACGGACTGGTATCGGATGCTTGACGAACGGAACCGCATGTTCGACCGTTACCTGCTGGGCATGCGCTGCGCACGGTATGCGGTGTTCGGCATGTGGATTATCGCGTTCGCGATTGTCGGCCTGCTGGTCTGGACGGTGGTCTCTTGACCGGTTTTCTCGACCGCATCCTGAACGGTGATGGACCGCGACCGTTGGACGTGGACACGGCGGCCGCCATGCTCAGGACCACGCCCGGCCTGCTGCGCGAGTTCGAACGCTCCTACCATGCGAACGTACTCGACCGGAAGAATGCGCCCACGGGACCATTGGGTCCGGACGCGAAGACCGTCGTCGAATCCCGTTCCGGTCATGAACTGTCGGATGCGGTTTTGTCGTTGGATGCGCGCATCGTGCGTGAACTGCTGGCGGATACAAGCGTCATCCGGTTCGACGGGGAACGTCTGACCACGATTCCGGCATTGGCTCCCGTCCCGGAAAAGTATGTGACGGAATCGGACGTGAACGCCCTGCAACCGGGGGAGAGGCCCCAGCTGGCCGGCGAACTCATCCACCGGCAGATCGACACGGTGAACTATCCGCTCCTGTTGGACATGTGGCGGCGGGCCGCGGATCCGAAGCGTTCCGCGAGGCAACGGCATGAGGCGTACGGCATGTTCCGCACCGGCCTCGACCTGCTCGACCTGGATCCGGTCATGTACCGAATGCTCGACCTGAACCCGGCAGGCATGGACCATTGGCTGCCTAAACTCGTCGAGGCGAACACGGGCAGGGGGTTCTTCCGCATCCCCAGGACCACGATAGCCAAGGTACCCATGACCCTGCTGCAATTGTCGCGCGTCGAATACGAGTCGCTGACCGACGCCACGCTGGACGTGGCGGACCGGTGGGCGCAGGCCGCGTTCTCGCTGGACCCGGACGGATCGTATTTCCTCAAGACCGGCACGTATTCCAGCAAATACGACTACCGGAACGCGCATGTCGCCGGCCCGCACGAAGTCTTGCAGATCGGCGAATACCTGTTGTACATCCAGTCGCAGGCGGTCGGGATGGCCGGACCCCTGAACGAGCCCGCCATGTACGGCGTGTCCACGACCAACGAGTTCGTGGTGCGCGAACACATCCCCGATCGGCTTGGACTGCCGACCATCTACATGGGGTTGCCGTTGCGCTGCGAATACCGGTGCTTCATCGACTGCGACACCGACGAACTGCTCGGCATCCACCCGTACTGGGATCCCGAAGTCATGAACAAACGGTTCCGTGACGCGCCCGACGCCTCCAATCCGCACATGCGGCACGATGCGGTCACCTACAAGCTGCGAGAACCGTCGCTCATCCGCGAATACGAGGATACAAGGGGCCTGGTCGCCGCTCATGTCAGGGAGCTGCTGCCCGGCCTGGAACTGCCGGGCCAATGGTCGCTCGACATCATGCGCGACGGCGACGACTACTGGCTCATCGACATGGCTCCCGCCGAACGCTCCACCTATTACGAACAGGCGGTGCCGAAAGGTAAGCGTCGGACGATGGTGGAGAACTGGATGCCCGAACTGGGAGGAAAACATTGACCTGGCTTATCGACATCATCCCGCAGAAGTGCCCGTCCGACGTGATGGACGCGCCGGAAGCGTATCGCGCCGCATGGGGACGATACGTCGGCGAGGTTGTGCCGGGCGACGGGGATCCGGAGGATTGGCGCGAACAGGCGGCGCGCCTGGAGGCCGCGGCACGTATCCTCCCGGACCCGCATGTGCGCGTGGCCGGCCGATCGTACGGGGGGCCTGACCCGATGACGCTCGCCCATTACGGCGTGGTAGGAATCAGGCCGTATATGGATCAGCTGACGTTGCCCGCCTCGAACGTCGACCGGTGGGATCTCATCCCCGCGTTGCGCCCGTTTCTGGGACGCGACGTGCAATCCGCGCCCTGCGACGGGGATGCGATCGATGCGGCGGCGCGGGGCATGCTCGACCGGCATCCCGGTGCGGGTGTGGTCGTCAAGTTCATGCTGCGTGAGAAGCGTCTGCCGCTCGCGTTCATCGACCCGGACGGCACGTTCGAACAGTCGGACGAGTATGGCGGGAAGCCGGAGCGGGTCCCGTTCGCCGCATGGCGGTGGGCCGGCTATGACCTCGCCCTGTTCGAGGGCGAGCCGGACGCGGCGCTCGTCCAGCAGCGGGTGCGCATGCGCTACGAATACCGGATGCAGGTGATAGGCGGCCGGCCGGCGTGCGGGGCCGGCTGCGTCGAACGATATACGCCCGCCGACAACACGGGCGAACGGTACGATCCGCGCATGGAGGAGACCCGCAACAATGGGCGCATCGAATCGCGCCCCGACATCGCGCGGCTGTATGAGGCGTTCGCGCACGAGGTCGCGCACGCGCTGCGCGACGAAGCGACCGGCCCGTATGTGATCGACCTGTATCTGGATGATGCCGGGCGGCCGCATGTGATCGAACTGAACCCGCAGTCGAACAGCGGCCTGTACGCGCTCGACATGGACGCGCTGCTGACGGCGATACGGGACAATCCGGAGCAGTTCATGCCCGACCCGTCGCGGAGCGGCATGCCCGGCTGCCTGGGCGTCAGGGAGGAGAGTGTGGTTTGATGACGCATCCAGAACCGAAGCGGGCTCAGCTCCTCTCAGAGGACCCGTCTGCGTCCCATCGGCTCATACCTTTGACGGCGAAAGGAAAACAGGAATGGCTGAACGGAACATGAACGACGATTTCGTCTATCGCAACCAGGTCGGCACGGCCATCGACCAGCTGCGCCTCGCCTTGAAAACGGCGGATACGGGGGGCGGATCCGGCTGCTGAACGGCGCTTTGCAGAACACGGGCAATGCGATCGGTCAGCTCGCCCAGTTCAACGCGGACGGCACGCGGCGGCCCCCACCGTGAAGAGCCGTGTCCGCACTATAATGTTAAATAGACGGGTTTACCGTGTTGCGCTGCAGGCGAAAGGAGGCCGATGATGTGCGGAGCGTTGGATGTGGCGGACTACATCCTTCAGGAGAAAGGACGTCTGACAGCCTTCCAATTGCAGAAACTTCTCTATTACTGCAAGGCATGGAGTCTGGTATGGGGCAACGCCCCGGTGTTCGGCGAGCCGATCGCCGCCTGGGGCGACGGTCCGGTCGTGTACGACGTGTACAAGCGGCACGCGCACCAGTACAGCGTCATCGCCGACGACATCCACGGCGACCGTGACAAGGTGCCGGCCGATTACATGCCCCTGCTCGATGGGGTGCTCTCGTCATACGGGAGAATGGGCGGGGACGATCTTCGGGATCTCACCCACGCCGAGGAACCCTGGAAGGACGCCTACAACGGGAACAACGGGCTCAAGGCGGCGACGATCAGCGACGAAAGCATGCACGACTACTATTCGCGGTTGATGAACTCGGACGAAACGACGCGTCGCAACCATCATGTGCCTCATTTCACGGTCCGCCCGGTCGTGGACGTTAACGAAAAGGACTTCGAGTGGCTGACCTCCCAGCTCTGATGCGTCCCGGCAGCATGCGCGTGGCATGGGATCGCATCATCCCCCAGACGAATCTGACCCAGGACGCCATCGAGGGATTCGCCAGCGGCAACCCAGAATTGGATCACTTCTGGCTGGACAAGAGCCTGACCTATTCGAAGATAGGCATGTGCGCCGTGCATGTCGCCATGAAAGGCGAGGACATCGTCGGATTCTACACGATTTCGCCGTCCACAATCCGAGGCGTTGGCCTGCCGAAAAGCCGTCAGGCGGGCAAACCCACCATGGCGCATCCCTCATGGCTGATAGGCGAGCTCGCCGTCCGCAAGGACCTCAGAGGGAAAAAGGAAAACGGGAGTGTCGGCGCGGCCTTGCTGTGCCATGCGGTCCACATGGCATGCGATCTGAGCGTGATGGCCGGAGGCAGACTGGTCATGCTCGACCCTCTGAACGACACTTTGGGCAAATGGTATGAAGACCATGGGTTCCTGCGGCTATCCAACGCGAAGACCATGTTCATGCCGTTGAGGAACGCCAGAAGCTATATGGAACAAATCGGCGAACCGTTCTTCGTGTTCTGATCGTCGAATCCGGTGACGCCGGGACAGCCGGTTTGTTGACGGAAGCCGCAACAAAGGTCCATGCGGCCCGAATTCCCGCCCGTCCGGGCCGCATGGACCTACCATGGGAATCAGCTTGATTCCATCCGCTACCGGCTGTACGCCGTCGAATCCGAACCGTCCGGCACGGTGAAAGGAGGGACACGAATGGGTCGGCCGTTGCTGTTCATCGATTTCGATGGGGTGATCAACCAGTTCCCCGACGACAAGGTCATGCGCCGGCAGGGGAGAACCGATTGGATGAGACCCGACGATCCTCGCCGCGCCGCGTACGCGCCGGACAACTGGTTCAGGCCGGACCGCAGGGAACGGCTCCTGGTCCATGATCTGGGCCGCCGGTTCACGATCCGCTGGAACGCGGAGCTCGTGGCCCGATTGGACGCCTTGGATGCGGACAAACGCTGGCTGAGCACCTGGCAGCCGGAGACCGGGCGATTGAACCGGGCGTTGGGCGTGGACTGGCCGACCGTCCACTGGTACGATCCCATCACCCGCGAGGGGATTCTGACCGGCAAACGCCGCACCATCCTCGGCGCGCTGAAACAGGACCGGCCGATCGTGTGGCTGGACGATGAGGAGACCACCTACAATGCGGGGCTCGCCATCCAGGCCACGCCGCACGAGGCTCCCGTGCTGGGCGTCGGCCCGGATTCCGCGATCGGCGTCAGCCGACCCCAACTGGCGCTCATCGAGGATTTCATCCGCAACCCGCCCGCCGGATCCGTCGTACGGTTCGAGACGGCCGGCGACGGGCACGAGGGCCATTGGGGATTCTGATTCTACTGCGGGAACGCATGCGAATCCCCGTCAAAGGCGGAACCGGAAAGGAGACGATACGGAGATGGAACCCGTGTCCCACGGCTTCCATTAGGCGAACACAAGCCAAGTGGAAGGAAACAAGAACATGTCCCGAACCTACAAGGACAAGCCGTACCATGTGCTCAAGCGCGAGGCGCTGGAACACGGCTGCACGTACCCGCGATACGACCGGATGCACCCGTCCGAGCCGTCGACTCTTGAAGGCGACGTGACCGCATACGCGTACTCTCGGGGCCGGAAAGCGCACATCCCGTCCGGTCATCGCTGGCATAGTTGGCATGACTATGAGGATGATTGGTATCCGGATTATGTGAATCGTCGCACCGTCCGCGACCGCTGCCGTATTGCCGTACGCGAGGCGAACACTGGCATGATGGATGCCGGCTGGGATGATCCCCGCCTGTACCGTCATCGCATCAAATGGGAATGCTGAAGTTAGGAGATTTTTCTGCTCGATTTGTACTCGTTCCAACGGTGGCCGGACATCAAGGCCACGTTCGACCGGTTCGGCTCGTACACGCCCTCATGGTCGGCGGCACGCCGGCAGGCCATCGCCGACGACGGGGATGAGGACTGGTGGAACGCGATTTCGCCCGCCTACCGGTGGATGATGGGAGAAATGGAGCGCAAGGGCATGCCGCGACCGGACCCGGACGCGGCCCCGTTGTGGGCGTGGGCCCGCTGGGTCGATTCGAAGGGCAGGGCGCATACGCGTCCCGACCGCCGGTATCCGGGTTTCCGCCACCAGTACGACGGGTTGGAGCTTCTGCACCTGCGGGTCGATGAGAGGCGTGTATTGTGCACGGATTTCGACCAGTTTCATTGCGTCATCAACAACTGGCCGTGCGCCCCGTTGGACGCCGACACATGGCCGCCCGCCGAGTACGACCGGTGGCTGGACGGGCATTGGGACGACCCGCCCGACGCGAAGGCCGTCCAGTACCGGCGGAACGCGATCGTGGATCCTGCGCATCTGCCGGACCGGTGGATCCAGGCATGCGTGTGGACGATCGCGCCGCATGATGTGGTCGATATCCGACCGGCATGCGGGAAACCGGATACGATGGTGTCCCATGGATGATCTGAAGAGCAGGGCGGCCAGGTTCGCCGAATCATGGGCGGGACGCGGCGACGAGAAATCCGACACCCAACAGTACTGGCGTGACCTGTTGGACAAGGTGCTGCTCATCCCGGACACGAGCGACAGGCAGGTGCTCTGGTTCGAACGGCGCACCGCGTTGGACGGTTTCATCGACGCTTTGATGATCCAGGCCCGCGTGCTCGTCGAACAGAAGAGCCTCGGCGTGGATTTGGACAGGCCGGAGCCACGCCAGGGGAGCATGGTCACCCCGGTCCAACAGGCGAAACGGTATGCGGACAGCCTGCCGCCGTCGGAACGCCCGACCGTGCTCATCACCTGCGATTTCGGAACGTTCCGCCTCTACGATCTGGAGGCCGACCCGTTGGCCCGCACGCCGCAATCGGAGTTCACGCTTGCCGACCTGCCGGAGCACATCAACGAGATCGGCCGCCTGTTCACGCACGAGAACTCCCGCGTCGTACAACAGGAGCGGCTGTCGGTCAAGGCCGGCCGACGGGTCGCCAGACTGCATGACTCTTTGGCGAAATGCTTCGAACATCCGGACGATCCGGCGGAGCATGACGCGCTGGCGATGCTGACCGTACGCCTCGTGTTCTGCCTGTACGCGGAGGACGCGAACCTGTTTCGGCCGGACGCGCTCCGCGACTATGTGGCGGCATCCACGCCCGACCGGCTGGGCGAGGACCTCTATGACCTGTTCGAGGTGCTGGACACGCCGATCGGGAAGCGGCGCCGTTACCTGCCGGAATCGTTGAAGGCGTTCCCCTACGTGGACGGCGGCCTGTTCGCCGACCGGATCGACGTGCCCCCGTTGACCGGGGAGCTGCGTGACGCCCTGCTGGAAATCAGCGAGGGCTTCGACTGGAGCGGCATCAGCCCCGTCATCTTCGGCTCCCTCATGGAGGAGACGCTCAGCCATGACGAACGGCGCAAGGGCGGCATGCACTACACGTCCGTCAGGAACATCCACCGTCTCATCGACCCGTTGTTCCTCGACGGGCTGAAATCGGAGCTCGAACAGGCCGAAGCGAAACCGGTCGCCGGCGGGGCCCGCACCAACGCGCTCAACAAGTTGCATGACAAAATCGCCGGCCTCCGGTTCCTCGACCCCGCCTGCGGGTCCGGCAACTTCCTGACCGAAACCTACCTGGAACTGCGCCGCATCGAGAACCGGATCCTCGCCGATCTGGACAAGGACGGGCAGCTCGCCCTCGATCTGGGCGACGACCTGAACCCGGTCAGGGTCAGCATCGGCCACTTCCACGGCATCGAGATCAACGGGTTCGCGTGCGCAGTGGCGAGAACCGCCTTGTGGATCGCGGAACAGCAGGCGTTGGACGACACCGAATCCACCATCACGGGACTGCCCCGGCTCCCGTTCACGGACACGGCGCACATCATGCAGGGCAACGCGCTGCGCCTAGACTGGAACACCCTGCTGCCCGGCGGCCAATGCGATTACGTGATGGGCAACCCGCCGTTCATCGGCCACGTCACCAAGACCGCCGGTCAGACCGATGATCTGAAGACCGTGTGGGGCCGCCAGTATGACGGGTATCTCGACTACGCGACCGGATGGTACCGGAAGGCCGCCTCCTACCTGTCTAAACCGGATGCGGCGTTCGCATTCGTCACCACCAATTCGATCACCCAGGGGCAGCCCGTGGGACCCCTGTTCAAACCGTTGCATGCGGACGGCTGGCATATCCGTTTCGCGCACCGCACGTTCGCATGGGACGCCCAGTCCACGGACAACGCGCACGTCCATGTCATCATCATCGGTCTGGGCAGGGAAGCGAAGCCCGCGCCCGTACTGTTCGAATACGCGGACATCAATGGGGAGCCGACCGCCCGCACCGTGGACAACATCAACGGGTATCTCATAGACGGCCCCGACCTGTACGTAGGCAAACGAAGCCAGAAGACGGGACCGGTCTCGCCTCTTCTCGATGTCACCGATTCCGGTTCCATGCCCCTGGATGGAGGCAACCTGCTGCTCGCCGACCGTGAGGAATATGCCAAGGCCATGGCCGATCCCATCGCCGCACGCTTCGTCCGGCCGTTTCGCATGGGACGCGAGCTCATCAACGGCACGGACCGCTGGTGCCTATGGCTCAGGGACGCGGAGCCGGGGGAACTGAGGAAATCCTCGTTCCTGAAGAAGCGTGTCGACGCATGCGCCGAATACCGTCGCAATGCTCCAATGAAGGGCGATGCCTACAGGCATCGTGCGACACCTTGGCTGTTCCGTGACGACCATCAGCCGTCCATGAACTATCTTGCGATCCCGAAGGTGTTCAGCGAGGATCGGGAATACATGACCTGCGACTGGTACACGCCGGACATCATCGCCGGCGACATGGTGTACACCAGTCCCGACCGGGATGGCCTCGCATTCGCCGTCATCGAATCACGCATGTTCATGACATGGCAGCAGACGATTGGAGGGCGACTGGAATCACGCTGCCGTTTCAGCAACACGGTGGTTTGGAACAACCTGCCCCTGCCCGCCCTCGACGACGACACCCGCATGGCCCTGATCGAGGCCGGCAGGAACGTGCTGGCGGCGCGAGCCAACCATCCCGGCCAGTCCCTGGCAGACCTGTACGACCCGGACTACATGCCGACCGACCTACGCGCCGCCCACCGGGAATTGGACAAGGTCGCGGACGTGGCGTTTGGCGCGAGGAAATGGTTGAAGGACGATGATGATGCGCGTCTGCAAGTGTTGTTTAAGTCATACACGCATTTGACATCCTCCCCCGCATGAATGCGGGGGATTCCCGAATCTCACGGTTCGGGTT
>OBXC01000409.1_pt1 | contig 35542 bp, 42 predicted proteins | sample 1538111 | NCBI WGS metagenome assembly OBXC01 (sample SAMEA2580137, study PRJEB22360) | human gut metagenome | biome: human gut; feature: human-associated habitat; material: faeces | place: Denmark | collected 2008/2010
GAATCAAATATGTTCCTTCCCTTGATGGTAGAGGAGGAGAAACAGATTTCTATACCAAGGAGATCCGCATAAGTGAGCAAGAAGACATTCCTGCGGAATATAAAACAGATAATCTGAAAGAAATGCAGAGGCATGTATTGAGACACGAGCTGATACATGCATTTTTGTTTGAATCCGGCATGGACCAGAGCAGTGCTGCACATGAGGCGTGGGCCGCGAATGAGGAAATGATAGACTGGATGGCAATACAGATGCCAAAGATAATGGCAGCATACGAAAGCGTGATAAACAAGAATGTAATTGAATCACGCTATATCGATGAAATAAAGTCAACTGAAGTGGAATTATAACGAAAGGAGGTTAATCTATGCCAAGACAAAGAAGTCCCAGCAGAGACGAAGCTAAGCGGATGTATCTTGATAGCAAAGGTAAGATGCTGCTAAAGGATATTGCTAAAGCTGTAAGTAAGAGAGATTCAGACATCAGAAAGTGGAAATCTCTTGATAAATGGGATGAGGAATTGAAAGGGAACGCTCCCATTGCGAAAGGGAACGCTCCTAAACAGAACAATGGCATAAAGAAACCTCCTAAAACAGAGCTGCTGCCGGAAGAAATAGAAACACTGAACAATGAGGAGCTGACCGAGAGACAGCGCCTTTTTTGTCTATATTATGTAAGATGGTTTAATGCGACAAAAGCATACCGCAAGGTGTATGATTGTGATTATACAACAGCGATGACAAACGGAAGCATGCTACTGAGAAATACTAAGATACAAGAGCATATTCAAGCAATCAAGGGCGCTAAGATAAAGCAGGCCATGTACACAGCTGAGGATTTCTTCCAGAAAATGATGGATATTGCTTATTCAGATGCAACAGACTTTCTTTCATTTGGCAGACGTAAAGACAAGAAAACAGGGTTAGAATATAACTATGTTGATTTCCTTGACAGCTCAGAAGTAGACGGCACACTTATCCAAGAGGTGAAACAAGGCAAGGACGGCTGCTCTATAAAACTTGTCAGAAAAGAGTTCGCATTAAAGTGGCTGGATAAGCATTATAGCGAAGCTACGGACTTACAGAAAGCGCAGATTGAGCAGTTAAGAGCACAGACGGATAAGCTTAATAAAGAAACTGATAGCGGAAAAGCTGCTGAAAAGGTGACGATTATAAATGACCTCCCAAGATAAAGTGGTGAAGCTCAGTGACATTGTTATTCCAAAGTTTCAACCGCTGGTAAATGATCGTGAGCATATGCATCAGGTTATTAGTTCAGGACGCGCAGGCACAAAGTCTTCTTTTATGGGGATTATCTCCGATTTTCTTTTGGTGTCAGAGCCTAATTCAGCGGCTATTATCATGCGTAAGCATCACAATAAACTCCGTAAAACAGTTTATAAAGAGTGCATACGTGCTATTGGACGATTGGGATTAAGCAAAAAACAATTTACCATTACTAAAAGCCCGATGCAGATAACATATAAGGGCAATGGTAACACTCTGTATTTCACTGGATCGGATAGTATAGACGACACAAAAGGTATGATTGATGAGGAACGCCAAATTAGATTAGTCGTGCTGGATGAGCTGACAGAATTTTTTGATAAAGGCGAGGGAGCTGAAGAACTGGCGAATATCGAGGCGACATTCGTTCGTGGCAATGATGATTTCTTTCGCATGATGTACCTATTCAATCCACCAAAAAACGAACAGGCTCCAATCATGAAATGGTTGAGGAGTATGAAAAAACGCTCGGATACCATCCATGTACATGTCACTTATAAAGACGTACCAGTAGCATGGCTCGGAAAGAAACTGATACAATCTGCTGAGGCTATGCTGCAGGTGGACCCAGAAATGTATAAATGGGTATGGCTCGGGATGTGCACTGGACTGGCAGAAGTTGTCTATTACATGTTTAAAAAAGAACATGAAATAGAAAAGGCGTCCTACAAAGATTTGATACACATAGGAATTGGGGTGGATTACGGGCAGCTGAATGCTACGACATATCAAGCATTTGGATTAAATCAAAGTAAAATGCGAATAGAAGGATTACCGGAATATTATCATTCAGGGCGTGAGAGTGGACATCAGAAGCCACCAAGCGAATACGCAAAAGACTTCAAAGAATACTACGAAGAAATCGAACGTCTGACTGGAAAAAGGATAGAGGCTGTTTTTATAGATCCATCCGCAAGAGGGCTTGCCGAGGAGATAAAACGTATACTTCCAAGAGTCAAAATAAAGCCAGCAGAAAACTCAGTTAGATTAGGAATCGAGCGAACGCAGAAGTTTTTTTCCTTCATGAAGCTATTTATATGTAATGAACAGGTACATTTAAAAGAAGAGCTCGGATTGTATAAATACAACAAAGATTTGCTGGATAAAGGCAAAGAGGAAGTTGTAAAAACAAACGACCATTGCTGCGATGCCATGAGGTATTACATCATGGGTATGTGGCGGTATCTTAGATTGTTGTTACCAGCGACGGAAAGAGGTGATAAATAATGGATTTAAACTCTGATGGAATAAAAGAGAAATTAGGAATCAACATTGCCGTAACGCCTAAAATGAAGCAAGCTATCAGGAAGTGGCAGAAAGCTTATACCAATGAATCAGACTGGTTAAACAAGGATGTTAAAACATTGAATATAGCCGCTTCGGTTGCGAGTGAAATTGCACGACTTGTTACAATCGAAAACACAATCGAGATAAGCGGATCACAAAGAGCTGATTTTATAAGTGAGCAGCTTAATGGATTTAAAAGCAATAAAAAGAATATTGTTGAAATCGCCTGTTCCGTAGGAGGCATGGTATTTAAGCCATATGTAAGCAATGATAAGATACTCATTGATTTTACGTATCAGGACGAGATGCTTCCATTCCGATTTGATGATAACGGGATAATCACTGGCATTATATTTCCATCATATAAATTTCAAGGAAATAGAAAATTTACTAGACTGGAAATACATGATTACAAGAACAATGAAAGTTATAGAATACAGAATAAATGCTTTATGTCCAAAGACGTATCTATCGATACAAATGATATACGCAACCTTGGAACAGAAGTCCCGCTTAATAGTATAGAAGAATGGTCAGATATCGAACCGGATATAAATATCTCTGGAGTAGACAGGCCTTTCTTTTCCTTCTTTAAAATCCCGATTGCAAATAACATAGAGCGTAAAAGTCCGTTAGGTGTGTCTGTGTACGCAAGAGCCATCGAAGATATCGAAGAAGCTGATGTTCAGGCATCACGTATGGATTGGGAATTTGAAAGTAAAGAGACCGCAATCGAGCTAGACGGCACGATGATAGAGGAAGATATCTACGGCACAAAAAAACTTCCCAAAGGAAAAGAAAGATTGTTTAGGACGTATGACGGAGAAACATGTACTGACACAGGAGGTAAATTATTCAAGCATTTTAGTCCGGAAATACGAGATGAATCATTTTCACGAGGATTGGATAAGATACTCAAAAGGATAGAGTTTAATTCAGGACTTGCATATGGTACACTGAGTGATCCACAAAATGTTGATAAGACAGCGGAAGAAATTAAAAGCAGCAAACAACGGTCTTATCAGTTGGTAAAGGACATACAGGAATCTCTGGAGGCAGCGATAAGTTGCCTGATTCGGGTAATGGATGATATCTGTACAGTTTATGGGCTTACTCCGGAAGGCGCTATACAGGAGATTTACAGTTGGGATGATAGTATTATCATTGATACTGAAAAAGAGCAGGAGAACGACCGCAAGGATGTTGCAATGGGTGTTATGAGCTTGTTGGAATACAGAATGAAGTGGAAAGGCGAGGATGAGAAAACGGCATTGAAGAATCTTCCTCGGCAGGCTGATGTGATGCCATGACACCGGATGACATCGAGCGATTCGGATATGGCAATGAAGCTTTTTTTCTAGACCTTGAACAACGTATCATGCTGGATGTCGTAAGACGCCTGAAAGATGCAAAAGTTATTACACGTACAGCAGACTTCCAGCTAAACCGATTATCCAATTTAGGATACAGTGATCAAGAAATCAAAGACATGCTGCAGGAAACACTTAATGCATCGGATACGTATATAGATTCCATCTATGATAAAGCATTAAAAACAGAATATATAGACAATGAAGCTCTGTATAAAGCTGCGGGAAAGTCATTCATACCGTACGAAAAGAATGCGTTTGTAAGGCAGCTCGTAATAGCAGCCCGAAAGCAGACAAAAAATGAAATGAGGAACATCACGAAAACGATGGGATTCGTGGTGAACGATAGAAATGGCCAGGTGTTCAAGGAGCTATCTAAATTCTATAGAGATACACTGGATGAAGCTATGACGGATATAACGACAGGGGCATTTGATTACAATACAACACTCAGAAAGACCGTAAGACAAATGACAAACAGCGGCATCCGCTGGGTTGATTACGAATCCGGCCACCACAACAGGATAGTGGTGGCAAGCCGCAGGAGTGTTTTCACCGGCCTCGGGAACCTTGCGGGACAGATGGCTGAATACAATGCAGAACAACTTGACACCAACGATTACGAGGTAGCGTGGCATGCAAATGCAAGACCGACACATAAAGTGTGGCATGGACAGGTATGGAGCCGGGAAGAACTCGTTACCGTGTGTGGCCTTGGTACTGCAGACGGTCTTTTAGGCAATAACTGCTATCATCTATATTATCCATTTATCAAAGGTATATCAAAACGTAATTGGTCCGATTCTTGGTTGAGACAGCAAAATGAAAAAGAAGACAAGATACGCACCTTCGGCGATAAAGAATATACAGCGTATACGGCCACACAGCGGCAGCGAGTGCTGGAAACACGTATGCGAGCACAGCGTGAATCCATAAAGCTGCTGCAGGATGGAGAAGGCGATGCTTTTGATATCCTAACAATGCAAGCACGGTATCGTGCCACAATGGACGAATATGTGCAATTCTCGGATGCAATGGGGCTGCGGCAGCAAAAGGAACGCATCTATATGGATTCGTTAGGGACAAAAGGAAGCTATAAAAAGAAAGGTGTATTGACCAAGCAGGAACGCGGAGCGCTCAATCAATATATCAGCAGTGATTCATACAAAATCAATGAAAAATTGAGGAGTAAACAGCCACTCTCTCCAGAACAGGATAGTTTTGTGAGATACCTAGATGCGGCATTGAGTAAAACAAAGACTTACAAAGGAGAAGTGAATAGATCTCTTTTATTTATGTATGATGAAGATATCGATAAATACTTAGTTATGCATAAAGCTGGCTTACCAGTAAGGTATAATCAATATATATCAACTACCACTGATTTGATGTATAATGAGGATGGACAAGTCCAGATGCACATATTATCAAGGTATGGAAAAGATATACGTCAATACAACGAAAATGAAAATGAGATTTTGTTTGAGAGAGATGCCATTTTCATGGTAAAAAAGATACTAAAAAAGGACGGTATATGGGATATCTGGCTGGAGGAAAAGAAGCATGGAAAATAAGGAATATAAAAAGTTTTCTCATCCACGGTGGACAGAGCCGCTCAAGCCGGAAAGATTATTTAAGAGCGATCTTACAGAGGAACAATTCAAGGAAATCCACAAGGATATATTAAAAAATTTGAAGAATGGTATCATCTCACAAGAAGATTACGATGAATTCATGAATAATTAAGCACTCATAAATTGGGTGCTTTTTTAGTGGCAACCCCACAGGAGGAAAAAGAAATGAAATTTAGAAAGAAGCCTGTAGTTGTAGAAGCATTCCAGTTAAACGAAAGAGGTCTTGTAGGCGAAGATTGGTTCTGGAATGCAGTATCAGAAAATAAGGTCATTACACATGACTTCGGAAAATTCAATCAAAATCCAGCTTGGTGCGAAATAAAGACATTGGAAGGAACGATGATAGCAAAAGCTGGTGATTTTATAATCAGAGGTGTACAGGGTGAATTATATCCTTGTAAAGCCGATATATTTATGGCGACTTATGAACAGAATTTAGATAAGTGATGTGTGCCATCATGCCTATGTGACAACAAGTCACAGCTATTACGATAAAAATTTGAATTGCAGGGTCGTTAAATATCACGATACCTGCATTTTTTGTGGGATAAAAACAAAAGAAAGGACCTGCTACATGAATGATCCGCCCAAACGTAAGCTACCGTATTTCGGACCACATTTATGAGGCGACACCTCTTTAAAAACAGGCAAATCAATATCGTGCGACACACGTAAAACAGGTAATAGGGCGACACCCTTAAACAGGAGGATTTATGACAGATTTATTAAGATTCAAACTTAACATCCAGTTATTTGCTGATGACCCTACAGACCCACCGCAGGATCCACCAACGGACCCAATCGGTAAGGCTCCGGAACTTGATTATGACAAACTTGCCGAGGCTATCGAAAAGCGCAAATCAAGAACGGAGGAAGGAGCACTAAAGGGGATTCTAAAGGAAAAAGGAATCACCGGAAGTGAGATGGATGAAGCGTTAAAAGCGTACAAAGAGGCTAAGCAGAATAAAGTGAAAGCCGAGCAGGAACGTATCGACAATATCATCAAAGAAAATAATGAGTTTAAAAAAGCTCAGTTGATGCAGAACGTTACCAACGAAGCGAAGACGATTGCGAAAGAGCTCGGAGTGCGTGATGATAGATTTGAGAAACTGATTGCTCTATGTGATCGCAGCAAATTCGCTGACGAAAAAGGAGTCATTGACAAAGAAGCAATCAAGAAGGAAATGGAAAGTCAGTTAAAAGATGTTCCAGAATTCAAATCGCAGAAAAACATTGTCATTACTAAAGGCAAAGGTGCAGATGTACCGCCTGCGATGACAGACGACGAAGAATACCGCCGCAGAAAATACGGCAAGAATAAATATTTTCGAGGATAAAGGAGGCATATTAAATGCAATACGGAAATTTAAACGTAGACGAGAAATACAGCTCTCTGGTAGAGCCTAATCTCTATTCAGACAACATCCTGGAGCCAGGTGTTACATATAACGAGGACTTCCAGGGGGATGCGGACAGTGGACTGGTCAAGGTCTACAAACAGAAATCAGATGGTGCAACAGATGCAACGACGCCAGCTGGCGATTTCGAGGATACGAAAGCTGAGAATGAGCTGATTGACATCCGCCTGAACAATTCATTCCGAAAATCAAAGAAAATCTACAAAGTGCAGGCTGGAGCAGTGGCGTATCCGCTCGCAGACACTACATTCTCCACGGCGTTGAGCGATGTTAAAGAAGGGTATCAGGCAGCAGGTGTGGCTTGTTTAACCGCGGAAGGTGTACATTTAACAGATACTACCGCTATTACTTCAAAGAATGTGAAATCAGCGATTCTGAATGCACGTAAAGCCGTTCGTAAAAACAAGGCTAAAGCTGATATTGTATTAGCGTCTGTCGATACGTTTACCGCTATGCTGGAGGCTGCCGGTGACCAGTTTACACCTGCTAAAAACGACGAAATGATTGCTACTGGACAGGTAGGATACTGGCTGGGGATGAAATGGTATGAGGCGAATGCAATGGAAAACACTGCAGCTGTCTATTATGACCACGCAGGAGCAAAGCACACAGTAGACCTGACGGGCGTTGATTTTGTTATGTACGATCACCGATTCTTCTCCATTGTTGATAATCTGGAGGAGATGCGTATTATCGATTCCGAGAAATTCGTCGGTTCTCTTGCACAGGTAGAAATCAATGCAGGTTATCGTGTTACGACTGCTGAGGGCGTTGTCGTAAAAACAAATAAGGCAATCGAAACAGACACACTAGCAGAATAAGAACGGAGGTGGCTAAATGCCATATACCACTTATGAATACTACGCAAAGGACTTTTACGGTGACATTATTCCGCAAGAGTCCTTTTCTAAATATGAATTAAAAGCCAGATTTGAACTGGACCGTTATACGTTCGGAAGAATCAAAGGGCTTTCGATAACATCCAGCATCGAACAATGTATGTGTGAGCTTATGGAGTATCTATTTACAAACGACCACAGAGTTAAGGGGAATGGCATATCAAGCGAATCGACAGACGGACACAGCGTCACATTCAGGGAAGAGAAAACAGCATCAGCTATAAACAAAGAGCTGCGTCAGATTGTATCAAAGCATCTGGCAGGAACAGGGCTTATGTATAAGGGGGTTTATTGATGCTGGGGTGCAATGAGACGATTACGTTATATCACGCTGTATTTGATAAAGAAAATCGGCGTGACATATGGACTGAACAGGTCATTTGTGGCTGCTCGTGGTACTCGAAATTGCAAATAGCGCCAACGGAAAAAGGTGTAAAATCAGCTAATGAGTTTCGTGTCCGCATACCGCTCGAAAATGCCCCTGCAGAGCTTATTATGTCAAAAGGGGATTATATTGTTAAAGGCAATAAACAGCTCTCTGATATAACGCCAGCCTGCATCATGGAGCAATACGCTGAATATTTCATGATTTTATCGTACACGGTGAATAAAGAATGCGGAGATTACTCCAAACATATCCGTATTCAAGGAGCTTCTTAACGTTGGAAACTCCAAGAGATAAACTGATTACTGCCAAAAGTAAAGGTGGTACAGTCAAAGGTATAGTGCATTGGAGCTCTGATTTTGGACCAAGAAAAACAAATGCATTTTTGTTAGCGCAAAAGTTTGTTGACAGTGAAGTATTGCGACGTTCAGACCCACTTACCCCTCGTATGAATGGCGATTTAATCAAGGCAGGTGCAAGGACCACAAGAATCGGAGAAGGACTTGTTCAATATTCTGATCCGAAAGCCCGGTATCTGTATTACGGCAAGGTGATGGTTGGGAGAGCACCTAAGACGGTGACAGACAAGCCGTTAGTTTACGATGGAGCGCCTACGCGTGGTGCATTTTGGTTTGAGCGGATGAAAGCTAAAGACAAAAAAACTATCCTGAAAGGAGCTGGTAAAATTGCAGGAAAATAAAAGCATGATTGAATCCGTTAGGGATTATTTTCTTGAATGCCCGATTCTCAAAGATGGCCATTTGTATATTGATTATCTCAATGAAAAACCTACAGATTACTCCATTGACCCGCTTGTGTGCAGCCCAATCGTAAAAAAGTATAGTGACGGCGGTTCGCTGCGCCGATATCAATTCGCTTTTATGTCCAGCGAGGTATATTCGCAAAGCGAAATCGAAAACATGCAGAACAGTGGATTTTATGAAAGGCTGGCTGAATGGATAGAAACACAGAACAAAATCAATAACCTTCCTGCGTTCCAGGATGTGGAAGTTCAGAGCATCGAGGTATTATCGCCCGGATGCTTATTTGATGCAGAAGGGACCGTGGCAAGGTATCAGATTCAGATGGAAATACAGTATTTAAAGGAGGCTTAAAATGAGCAAATTAGTAACAAGAGAAAAAAAGGTTGCCTTCATGGGATGCGTAGCGGAAAGTAAAATTACATATAATCGTATGCGTCATTTCACTTCCCTAAGCCGCTCCAGCAACCCAAACGAGTATTCACGCAAATATGTTGACGAAGCAGGCGAGAATACAGACGTCACAGGATATGCACCGTCTATCGCTTATGCGTTTGACCAGTATATCGATGATCCAGTACATGATGAGATCATTGCGATTTCTGACGGTGAAAAGGTCGGAGACGATGCAATCCGCACTGTTATCAATGTGGACTTCACAAAACCCGGGAAGACGGATGGGAATTTCTTCGCAATCAAACGCGATTATGCAATTATTCCAGATTCAGACGGTGACGACGAGAACACATATACGTATTCCGGTAACTTCAAATCAAAATCTGATAAAGAGGAGATTGAGGTTACTACAAAAGATGGATGGGCTACATGCGAAATTGTAGAACCAACACCAGAAAATAAAGGTTCCGACATTTAAACCGGAGCCTTTTCCAAAAGGAGTGAGCTTATGAGTCAAAAATATAATGTTCCAAAATGGGAGATAAACGGTGAGAGATTCCCTTTTGATTATGATGACATGGAGACAATCGAGCGATACAAAAGAGCATTGGCGCAAATGGGAGAAGATTCTAATACCGTTATTGTAACAGGCGATCGTTCAGATATCATAAAATCGCATTATGAGATTTTCAGCAAGGTATTTGATACGGTTTTTGGTCCCGGAACATCAGAAAAAATATTTAAAGGCAAAGTAAATTTGCGTATGTGTTTTGATGCATTTGACAGTATGGTTGGATTCGTAAATTCATGTAAACGCCGTTCAGAAGCAAATTATAATCAGCGACTACAGAAATACATGCCTGCAAATAAAGCACACAAAAGAAATCGAAAATGATAAACGCATTACTCGAAAGTTATCCGGATACTGTAATTGTACACGGAAAGCGTTATAAGATAAAAACTGATTTTAGGCATTGGATCGGGTTGAATGAAGCGATGCTCGATAAAGAATTATCAGATGAGGAAAAAGGGTATATTGCTTTGTCTTTGTTTGTGGATGATGTTCCAAACGACTCCATATGTGCAATCAATGCTCTGGCTGTATTTATGCAAGGAAACATATGCGAAAAGGAAACAGGTGCCGTCAGCAGGAAATCAAGGTATGTATTCTCATTTACGTATGATCAGGACTATATCATAGGAGCATTCCAAGAGTGTTATAAGCTGGATATTTTAAATATAAGGCATATGCATTGGTGGCATTTTAATGCATTACTCAATGCTTTGAATACTACGTGTGAGCTTAAGCAGCGCATTATGTACAGGTCTATAAAGTTGTCTGATATATCCGACAAAAAGGAAAGGAATCGTATCCGTAAAATCCAAAGACAAATTGCGATTCCTGCTCCAGAAATGAATGAATATGAAATCGCATCTGTATTTTAGGAAAGAGGTGGTAATGTGGCTGTAGATGGTTCTTTAAAGTTTGATACTAAAATAGATTCTTCTGGTTTTGAATCGGGCGTCAAAAAAATGAGCGGGTTAGCAGCAAAAGGTTTGGCGGCCATCGGTACAACGCTGGCGGGAGCCAGTGCCTACGCTATAAAAGTAGGAGCGGATTTCGAGGAAGGAATGTCGAAGGTTGCAGCTATCTCCGGGACATCGGGAAAAGAACTGGAAGCTTTAACCGAAAAAGCTAAAGAGATGGGGGCAAAAACAAAATTCAGTGCTACGGAATCTGCAGAAGCAATGCAGTATATGGCGATGGCAGGCTGGAAATCAGCTGATATGATATCCGGTATCGACGGAATCATGAACCTTGCAGCAGCATCTGGCGAAGACCTCGCCAGTGTTTCTGATATCGTAACAGACGCCTTGACTGCGTTTGGCTTGCAGGCAAAGGATTCCGCACATTTTGCGGATGTTCTGGCAGCTGCATCGTCCAACAGTAACACAAATGTATCAATGATGGGTGCAACCTTTAAGTACGCAGCCCCTCTGGCAGGTGCGCTAAAATACTCCGTTGAGGACGTTGCAACCGCAATCGGGCTTATGGCTAATGCAGGGATCAAAGGGGAGCAGGCTGGTACGTCGTTAAGGTCGATGTTCACACGCTTGGCTAAACCGCCGAAAGAATGCGCAGAGGCTATGGATACACTCGGCATCAGTATAAAAAATTCTGATGGATCTGCAAAGCCGTTGAATCAAACGCTGCAGGACATGCGCCAGAAATTCAGTAAATTGTCCGATACACAGAAAACGCAGTACGCTTCTGCCATTGCCGGTACAGAAGCTATGTCTGGATTATTGGCTATCGTCAATGCAAGTGATACTGACTTTGATAAATTGACTAAAGCAATTAACGGAGCAGATGGCTCTGCCGAAAAGATGGCCAAGACGATGAATGACAACCTAAAGGGTAAAGTAACCATCTTAGGAAGCTCTCTGGAAGGATTAGGCATCCAAGCATACGAGAAGTTTGAGAAGCCTATGAAAAAGGCTGTGGATGGTGCAATAAGCAAAGTAGAGGGGCTGTCCAGGGAAATGTCTTCCGGAAAGCTCTCTAGGTCAATGGATAAATGTGCCGAAGGTATTGCTACAGTAGCCGATAAGGCACTTGATCTCGCAACCGATGCAATCCCTGTCATGATAAACGGATTCGCGTTTATCGTTGACCACGGAAAAGAAGTGGTGACAGTAACAGCAGCTATTGCTGCAGGTATGATGTACTACTCTAATCAGCAAAAGATTGCGAATGCTATCACCATTGCATCAGCAACGGCTCAAAAGATTTATGCTGCAGGCTCCTTGGTGATGGAAACCGCAACTGCACTATTGACTGGTAAAATCACTTTGCAGACAGCTGCACAAGAAGCGCTTAATCTTATGCAAATGGCCAGCCCTCAGGGGCTTCTTACGGCTGCGATTGTCGCAGGTGCTGCAGCGATTGGCACTTATATCGTTATGTCGATAAACTCCAAAAAGGAGACTGACGAGAATACAAAAGCTACAGAAAAGCTTGTTGATGAATATGAAGCTCTGAACGAAACGCTCGAAGAGAACAAAAAGACAAGGCAAGAATCCGTTGATGCAGCTAAGGCAGAGGTAGGAAGCGCTGACATCATGGCTCAGAAGCTGGATGATTTAAGCAAGAAAGAGAATAAATCAAACGCTGAAAAGAAGCAGATGCAATACTATGTTGAAGAACTCAACAAAATTGTGCCTGACCTTAACCTAAAATACGATGCTGAAAAAGATGCTTTGAACAAGTCTACCGACGCCATAAGGTCAAATATCAAAGCTCAAAAAGACCTAGCAATAGCAAAAGCTTACCAGGAGAATATGGCGGCTATCGCTAAAGATATGGCTGATGCACAAATAAAGCTTGATGAGGCTACTCAGCAGACCACAAAAAATGAAATAGCTCTGAAAGAGGCGAAGGAAGCCACACGGAAGGCTTATGAAGATTATGCGGCTACAGGCTTCGACGCTGCCAGTAAAGAGGCTGGCGCATGGCTAAAGGCAAACGATGCACAAGCTACAGCTCAACAGAATTACGATAAATCTCAAAAAGCTGTTGAGGATTTGAAGAACAAAATGAGCAGCTTGAACGCGGAATATGATAAAACTGATCAGTACGCACGGAAATCTTTGGATTCTGCAGACCTCGATAAGAAATTGGCGGAGTTCACAGCTTTGGCCAAAAAGAAGGGCCGGGAGATTCCCGAGGAAATCGCGAATTCCATCAGAGAAGGTGCTTATGCTGTTCCGAAATCGGTCGATGAGCTAGGCTCTTTGATTCAATATGACGACATGATAAAGACTGCAAAAAAGAACGGATATGATGTCCCTAAATTTATATCAGATGGAATATCATCTGGCAAATTAAAGCCTGCGCAAGCGGTAAAAATGATGCAAAAAGAAATAGAATTTAGCGATATGCTTAATCAATCTAAAGCTGCCGGCACTTTGGTTCCGGAAAATATCAGAAATGCTGTTATACAAGGGAAAATGAAACCTTCTGATGCTGTACATGCGATGGAGAGTTTGGTCGAATTCAACAAGCTTCTGAATGATTCCAAAATTGCAGGTGATCAAGTGCCTGAGAATATTAGAAACGCTGTTCTCAACGGTAAGATGAAACCCGCTGATGCTGCGCAGCAGGTACAAAATCTGGTTACTTTTCAAACACTTTTAGCGAAATCAGTAGCAGCTGGAAATGATGTCCCCGAGAACATAAAACAGGCTGTAATGGCTGGTAAAACAAAGCCTAAAGATGCTGTTAATCAAATGGTTTCCGGCATGGTGGAAACCGCTAATGCTGGTAAACCAAAAATGAAAACGTCTGGTAAAGAAATTAGTGCAGGCTTTGAAGATGGAATTAACTCTAAACAGAAATCAGTGAAATCAGCCGGTAAGAATCTAGCATCTAGTGGTAGAAGCGGCGCTAAATCACAAAGCAGCTGGTTCGACTTAGGTGCATACGCAGGTCAAGGTTTTATTGATGGTCTATCAGCCATGACAGCTGATGCTATGTCACAAGCAATGAACTTTGTTACCTCCGCAATGAACGCAGGGAAAAGGGCACAGAAATCACGTTCACCATCCAGAAAATGGCGGGATGAAATCGGTATGATGGCAGGTGCAGGGTATGCGATAGGGTTGGATAACTCTACAGGCATGGTAGAGAAATCTGCTAAAGGGCTAATGGAAACAGCGATTAGCGAAGCTGAAAAGTACAGAAAAATGAGCATCCCATCTATTTCTCTTGATCCTATCAAAGCAGTTGCAATGAGCACTGCCTCAGGAGCAAGAATGCAAAGTACAGCGCAAAGCTTTTCCAATGCAGGGAATAACGTTTCTTTTCCTGATAAATTGGAAATAGTTGATAAGAGTCAAAATGAAACAACTCTCGTATTGCAGAATAGAGAAGTATTGGCAAAATGGATAGCTCCGGCAGTGAGCAGGGAGCTTGCATTTTTAAAAGGCAGGTGATGGCATGGATATAAATTTCCGAACGATAAAAAGATATGATGCAAGAATCATGTCGTTTGATTTACAAAACTCGGTCATAGAACGAAGCATCATCAATGAAGGTTTTATTCCTATAGGGGCGAAGCCTAAATTGAAGCCACGTCTGATGGAATTGAAAATAGAATTCAGAAATAAACTAAGACTTTCGCAATTCGTTGAAGATTTGATTCAATCAGATCAAATACTAATCGATATAAATGATGGATTTATATATCGCTGCACACTTAAGCAAATGGATGGAAATATAACATCCATAGCTAACAGATGGCATCAATTGGCAATACCGTTATATGCGATTCAGTCAGGGTCGAAGCGAAGGGTGTGCTTAAAGTATCCTGAAACGCTCGTATTCGTGGCGGGAACACATGAATGCGATGTTGTGTACGAACTTTTTCCAAAAGAAAACGGGAGCATAAATATTAACGGTATTAAAATTGATAATGTAAAGGCAGGCAGCACGTTAATCATTGACGGTATAAACAAATTGATCACTGAAAACGGTGCAAATGCTTTTGGCAGAAGTAATTTGAGAAAGTTTCCATCCCTTCCTGCGGGAGAAAATGTTGTAACGCTGGATAAAGATATCGATGCGTTTTTGTATTATTATCCAGTTTTTGCATAAAGAGAGGTGGTAGTATGCTGGCAATTGAAATAGATAACAAATGGGTTCCTATATCAGGATATACAGACTTTTTCATTGATAAAAGCGAGGAAGGCGAAGAATCGCTTTCTTTTGATATCCATAAGGATAACTCATTTTATCAATATATGAGGAGCCTCGTAAGATTGAAATCCGACGATAACATTTACTCTATTATTGGCGCAAATAAGCCTGCAGAAGTTGCAACGATAACTGCTGAATTGGATATGAGCGAATGGAAAACTGAACATTTCACAAAATGCGCAGAAATTTCTGCGTTGCAAACAAAAACAATTGTAGACGTCCTGGAATACATAAAACCTATTGGATGGGATATAGTTGGTGGAGAGTTTAGTGTAATAAAAAGAACGCCAGATTGTGAAAAATGTAATCGATACGATATTTTAATGCGTTGCAAAACGATATATGATGTCCAATATGATATTGATACCATAAGCAAGACAATCACTATTGTAGATCCTTATGCTAGTCATGATGATGGTGTGTATATCACACCGGAATTAAATATGACAGGGCTTGACTACAAAGAAACAGGAACAGGAATAGTCACAAGGTTATACTGTTACGGAGCAGACGATATGACGTTTTCCTCTGTAAACGGAGGGAAACCATATGTTGAGAATTATACTTACACCGATAAGGTTATCACAGGCCAATGGGTAGATGGAAGATACTATGATATGTCTAATTTTTTGGTAGATGCTCAAAAAAAAGTTAATGAACTTGCGGTGCCAGTTGGGTGTTATACGATAAGTACAAAAGATCTTGCAGCTTATGATGATAAGTACAAGGATTTGAAATTTAAGCTCAGGCATAACGTGCATTGCATAATTGATCCTAAAAACAATATTGACATTATCCATAAAATCGTGAATATACGCAGATACCCAGACAACGAAAGCGAAACTATAGTTACATTATCTAATGCTACGAGAACAATCGAAAGTGAAATAAAATCGTACCAGGAAAACGTAACTGAGCTTACGCAGGACGGATATAAGAAAGAAACGACTATCCGGAACAATTCTGAAAGCATTGAGTTGATTGCAAAAGGGCTAGGAGAAGCTCAGTTGAAATTGCAGGAAGACCAGATCGTTGCGCTTATATCGAAGGCGATAAACAACGGTAACTCCATGCAGACTATGCAGGTGATTATAGATATCCTTGGTCTGACAATAAAGAATGGTGGAATCAAGGTATACGATGGTAACAACAGCCTTGTACTCTATGTGGATCAGAATTCTAAAAAGCTGGTTATGAATGGCTCGATAGAATCACAATCAGGTCATATCGGTGGATGGTCTTTAAATTCAGAAGGACTGACTGCTTCTTATACTGCAAACATACCCAATTATACCTCTGCAGATACTAAAAAAATAAAACAGTTCATTCTTGGTCAAATCACTTTAACTGATGCAGAATATGATTATTTAGACATAGATCGAAGTGGGACGATTACTTCTGCTGATTACGTTATTATGAAAAATGTTATTTCTGGATTGCATTCCCATACGTGGCGATACGATTATGTAATATCGCCGTATGACCCTGCAAAGTTTGTAAAAGTACATATAGATATGGGAAATGGCACATCAAGGGACAGGTATATCAGTTTGATGGGTATTTCTACAGATGCCATGAGATATGTAAATGACAAGGTACGTGGATAGGAGGTGATAAAATGGATATAGTAGTAACACAAATTAAACAGATTGGTAGAGAGATAATGCTTGACGGAAACAGTCTTGTAGGTTATCAGCACTCGGCCAATCTTTTCATCAAGCTTATCAAGGATGCATCGGAATCAAATCCGTTTAAAGGAATGGTGGTATCTGGTTACTGTACTAGTTGGAAATCAGATATGCCGATCGTATGTCCTCTACAGGAAAAAGATGATGGGACATACATTTTGTTGCCTGATGGGGTGTTTGAAAACGAAGGCGATGTATATTTGTCTTTGGCAGCGATTGACGAAAATAAAATCGTTATCACATCTAACAGATTAGCTCTACAAGTAGATGTATCCAACAAAATCAAAGCTGCAGTTTCTCCACCGGAAGAATATTGGCAAAGAGAAGTATTAAGTGCTATGAAGTCATGGTATACGAGTACTGTTGATCCTTATTTTGAAAAAAGCAAAGAGAAATTAGATGATTTGATAGACCAAACTAATGAATCTCAAAAGGATGTAAAAAATGCAGTGGCACAATGTTATGATGCTATATCAGCACTGCAACTTGAAACATTCGATATGGACGGCGGTGACCCGTTCACACAAGCGAGCGAAGACGACATCGATGTAAACGGTGGATATCCGATTTAAAGAGAGGAGAATGAGAAATGCCATTTTATACAATAAGACCACGTGCTGGAACAAAGGCACAATGGGAACAATCAAATATGGTTTTGAAAGAACGCGAAATCGGTTATGAAATACCGAATGCAGGTGTTGGAAAGGGAATCGTTAAAATGAAAATGGGGGATGGAGTAACACCTTGGAATAGTTTACCTTATGCAATACCTGTCGCATTAACACCTAGCGATATCGTTACGACGGATTCAACATCCAATGCAAAAGTACCTAGTGCCGGATATTGTAAAAAGAAATTCGATGATATAAAAACCGAATTAAACAGAAATACTGTTCAATTAACTAATTCGGTATATCTTCCTCCGGCCAATATGTATAGAAGTGGGCAAGTTGTTTATTTAAAGTGTGCTGGTTATATGCAAAAGGAATTGGCAGCGAACGGAGAGACTACGATAGCTACGCCGTCGATGATTCCGGAAGCTTTTCGCCCAACAGTAGATCTAAATTTCTATGAAATCGTAGGTAGTACAAAAATTATCGCAAGGATAAATATTAAACAGGATGGAACTATTTTGTTTTCCCCTCTTGAAAAGCTAGCAAGCGATACAGGAATAAATGTGCATCTTACCTATGTGACGGGCAAGTCTACTATCTAACGAAAGGAGCATTAAGATATGGAATTTATTAAACTGAAAAATGGCAGTAGATATCAGCTGATCACAGACGGATTCAATGTCGGAGATAATCATGTGAAACTCGCTTTCATTGCTGATAGATCACTAAAAGAGATTCATTCTGAATTCTCAAAAAAGGAAAATGTTGAGACATTATGTGTAGAAACCGCAACAGGTGAAACACTAACTGTCTGTGATGGATATGTGGTTTTAGACAGCTACGTATCATTAGATTTGCATTATGAGGTATCGCCAGTTGAATATGGCGGTGATGGTGAAGTTGTAAAAGCAGCTGATTATGGAGAAGTTGCTTTCTTGTCTTTATATAAAGAAACTGCAGAAAGCCAATTAAAAGAATTGAAACTTAAGCAAGAGGCGACTGCACAGGCAGTTCAAGATTTGATACTGATGGCGGCAGGAGGTGAAGCATAATGGCAAATTTTCTGGTATATCGTATCTTAGATGGGAAGCTTGATTTTGCTGATGTCCCCAAAGTACTAGAAGCCGGAGTGAAAAAAATTCTGGTTGAGATAGGTTACGAAGAATTAACGAAGTAGTATAAGAGGGTAAAACGCCCTACATATTGCCAAGAATGGCGGAAAGAGATGAGGTATATGAAGCATATGGCACAAACAATCACAGACAACTACAACGCATTTGTGGGCACTGTTATAGCAGTTATCAGCGTGATATTCGGAGAACACTGGTATCTGTTTGCTTTGTTCCTTGCACTTAATATTGCAGACTGGGTAACAGGTTGGATGAAGTCAAGAATCATGAAAAAAGAAAATTCAGTAAAGGGTTGGCAAGGAGTACTTAAAAAGATTGGATACTGGATCATGATCACGTTTGCATTTATGGTTGCAGCGGGCTTGATCGAAATCGGTGAGATAATCAGTGTAGACTTGCAGATTACAACACTGCTTGGATGGTTCGTACTGGCAAGCTTGATTGTGAATGAAGCACGCTCCATCTGTGAAAACTTCGTTGAAGCGGGATTCAACGTACCAAAAGTTTTGAGCAACGGCTTAGCTGTTGCCGACAAACTTATTAACAAAGAAAGCGAGGACGAAGAATAATGAATATCACAAAAATGTTAGCACCAGTAATCTATAGCGGGGCAAGAAGCGGTATCAAGAGAACGAAGAACGGTGGTGTTACGATTCACAATACGGACAACTTTAAGGCAGGAGCTGGAGCTAAGAACCACGGAACATATCTGCAGAACAGCGGATCCACGCTGCAGGCTTCCTGGCATTATGCTGTAGATGATAAAATGATCACGCAGTCTATTCCGGATAATGAGGTTGCATGGCATGCCGGTGATGGATATGGAAATGGTAACATGACCACCATTGCAATTGAGATCTGTGTCAATCCGGATAGCAATCTGGAGCTAGCCACCGATAACGCTGCATGGCTGGCTGCGAAGCTGCTGAAAGCACAGGGGCTTGATCATCAGAGCCTGTACCAGCATCACGACTGGTCCGGCAAAAACTGTCCTAGCCAGATTCGTGCCAACAAGCCGTACAGCTGGGCGAAATTCGTCAGCAAGGTAAAAGGGTATCTACAGCAGAATAACGCTTCCAGCAAGCCAAAACCAGACCAGATATTGAATAAAGGAGATAAGTTTATCTTCCCGGATGTCTACCAGGTATCCAAGGTATCGGCATCCCGTGATGCAGTGATTTGCTATGCCTTGACCGGCACACCAGTGGCTGAGTACCATTGGCTCGATGCAGCAGTTTGCGAAGAGGTGACTAAAGGTGGAAAGAAATCCGGTGATCAGGTTTTACAGCCTGGCGAATATGTGAAAATCAAAGGTACATTTACTGTCCTAGATAATGATCCAGAAACTGATTCTGTTTATGCTAAAGTCAGCCGCAGAAAAATGTGGATCTACGCGAAGCCTTTGCGTGAAGTTTAATGAATTGAAAGGCCAAGTCCCTACTTCTCTTGATTGAGAGGCAGGGACTTTTTTTATTTAGATGATTTTCCTATTGACACGCATTGTATAATAGATATAGGAGGAGAATAATATGACAAGTGCATTGGATGTAGCTAGATATATTGTAAACATATCATATCAATATCAATATGCGATATCGAATCTGAAATTACAAAAACTTTTATATTTTTGTCAAGCAGTTTTTTTAGTGGATTCAAAAGGCAAAACACCGTGTTTTCCAGAAGAGATTGAAGCATGGGATTTCGGACCAGTTGTTCCATCCGTATACAGAGCGTTCAAGAAATACGGAGGAAATAATATACCTAAAGTATCTGAATATAAAGATACTTCTAACGGTATTTGGAATCTGCAAACAAAAAAATTTAGTGAAAATATCATAACTGAAAAAGATAGGAAAAAAATAAATGAAGTCATTATACATTTTGGAAAATTTACTGCATCAAAGCTGGTGGACACAACTCATCATCAAAAGCCTTGGATGAATGCATATTATAAGAATGAAGATATTATCTCTAAAAAAGCAATATATGAGTATTTCAAAGAGGATGATTGTAATGAATCTTAACGAGTTTGAGAGAAAGAGTAGTGGTTTAGAATCCACCGAATTTCAACAAGATGTCGAACTAAAAGCTCAAATGATATCGAAAATAAATGATTTGTTTCAGATATTATTAAAAGATAATCAGTTCTTTAATGATGAAGATATAAAAATATTTAGGCAGTTAGTTAATGAATATAACACTAAATATAAAAGATTGTTATATTCCGAATTTAGTAGTATATTTTTTGATTGTAGCGAGGAGGAAGAAGGGATAGTACTCACTAATCTTGAAGAAATATCGGATTTATCTTTTTCTAATATAGATAAAGGACAGGCGAATAAGATAGATTTAATGATTATAAAAATTTATGATCATTTAAATTTAGCAAGTCGGCAATTATTATCTTTGAAAAACACAGATGATATAATACAAGATAAAGTTGAAAGTTTTTTAGAGGAACAACTACAAGGACTTAAAAATGGGATGGAGGAAAATAATAGGAATGTAACTACAAATCTAATTTCTTTAGTAGGAATATTTACTGCGTTATCATTTGTGGTGTTCGGTGGAATTACTTCTTTCCAAAGTATTTTTTCAAATATACGGGGAATTCCGCTTACTAAAGTAATGATTTTAGGGTGCATATGGGCTATTGTTATCGTTAACATTGTTTTCTTCTTAATATACTTTATGGCAAAGCTAACAGGTAGAGATATAAAAACAAATCCGTATAGTTCATCTATTTTAAAAAGATATCCGTTAATTTGTCTAATTAATATGATTATTATTACTATTTTTATAATGAGTCTTTGGCTAAGATTTGTTGAAATATCATCGGGGAATGAATGGATAATCGGTTTAACGAAGAATAATAAAGATTTATTAAGTTTTGGAAGTATTGCTGTTTTAGTTATTATAGGCGCAATTTGGTCATATATCTATGTAAGAATGAATCGTTCTTATGATTGATAATTATATAAAATATTATAACTACTCTCCACACTAGAGAGTAGCCTTTTTTTTGTTAAACATCGAGCTTACAATATTTTACTAAGATAACGATTTGCAATTTTTGAAGATATGCTATATAATTTCGTAGTCACTCTTTCATACAGTTTATGCAGTGACAATGGGACAAAAGCCGGCTATAAGCTGGCTTTTTATTAGCAGATTAAAAATTAAGAAAAATTAAATAATTTAGAATTTACATACGGAGGAAATATGATAGAATGATATTGGCATAATTATATGCTTCTGCCTAGGTATCTTTATGCTATCCATCTAAAAAGATGGGGAACCGGTTCTATACCGGTTTTTTTGTAAAGTTTTATAACATTTAATAAAATAGTATCAATGTATTTACAAATAGTTGATTGAGGTATATAATGATTACGTTGCCGCCCATTAAAAAGAAAGAGATACCTAGGCAGTATTTTGCGGCACTTGACCACCTTAATGGTGGTCTTTTATTATTTTATAGACTTAAAATCACGTGTTTGATGACTTTTATGCTTTAAGACCTCATTATATGAGATAATGTATAATTTTATTACCATTATTTACCAGACCTTTTTCAGCATGAAATATATTACAATATTATCCTGCAAAGGAGTGTAGAAAAAAAATGAAAAGAATAAGCAGAGAAGCAGCGTGGGGGATACTGTCAAACCACAAGATAGTGATTTTGGGGCACGGGGCAGCATCGGTGGAAGAACATAAAAAAATAATTGAAGGAACGTTGAAAATCATGCCCGATATCGTTAAGAATATGATAAAAGATAAAAGGATCTATGTTACTGAGTGTGATGAAAAGCAGATTACATGGAATGATGAGAACACGTTGCAATATGATCATCTTTTGGATGCGTTCATTGAAGATGGATATCTGTATTTCCGTGAATATGAAAAGAAATATGCAATAACCACAGCTGTCTACGTGATAGGGTTACGCGAGGTGCCGGATACATGCGAAATAAATAAAGGCAATGCTATACAGCTGCTAATTGATATTATGCAGTTTAACGATGAGCCAGACAACATCATGGAATTAAACCGCTATATAGATGATATTGGAATAGGTGAATCTCTTGATTGCATTATAAGGGCTAATTGTCCCCACTTATGAGAATAGAAAGCTTTTTGGAGCTGCTACATAAAAATGATGTAGCACTTTTATTTTATTTCAGGAAGAGCATGGGACAACATACAGCGGAAAAAATGGCAAACGTAGATGGTAGAAAAGTTAAATTAAAGAAAGTTCCTGTCACAACAGGAACAGTGAATCTATATATTGATAAAAGGAATATTTTGGTAAAAGACATCAGAAAAGTGGTCAAAGATAGTAATAGTCGTAATGTGATATACGTTTTTGGTGATAATTTCACCTGCGCATTGTACGTAATTAAATGTAAGAAAGGTAAATGACATCTCAAAAAGCCTTTAAATAAAGGCTTTACCTAAAAATAGTTGACTGCGTTTCCACGTGTTGTCTGAATTATGTGAAAATTATGTGATAGCATGCGATAAATAAAGGCTTTTTTGCATGTCAACATGATAAAAAAATTAACTAAGTGTAGCGCAATCAACTACATGTACAACTATCGCTATTTTATCGCACCTTATCTATAATGAAGGTACAACGCGTTGTAGTAAATTATAGAAAGGATGATAAAAATGAATATCGTTAGAAAAGCAAGGAAGAAACAGGGGATCACACTAAGAAAATTGTCCGAGGAGACATGCATTCCAAAATGGATATTGCGGCACTATGAGTGGCATTACAAAGATATAATGATAGATGATTTAACAATACTTTCAGAATTTCTTGGATTTGAGATAAAAACAACTAAAAAGCAGGCGCATCATTAAGCGTCTGCTATATCTTTATCCATAAAATCGATTATACCTTTATCAGCTGATTTAAACCAGTGCGCATATGTGCTGTGAAGCGTTGATACAGTGTCCCCAAGCCGTTTAGCAATATCAAAATCTGTAAACCCTTCCGACATATTATTGATAAGATAAGAAGCGTGTGAGTGACGTAAATCGTGAATACGGATACTTGGCACTTGTGCATCTGGCGGTAGTTCTTTATTAGCTTTTATGATATAATCGTTAAAATTTCTGCGTAATGTTTCGGCAGAAATAGACTTTGTGGAACCAAACACATACCAATTATCACAAAAATCATAATATTTTTGTTGTTCATTTTTCCATTCATCCATGAGGTTAACTAATTTTTTAGGCATTGTGATTATTCTAATGCTATTTGATGTTTTAGGTGGTGTAATCTTGTTGTTTAGACGTACTGCGACAGTTTTATTTATATTAACAGTCTGCTTATTCAAATCAATATCATTCCAAGTTAGTGCCATCATTTCTCCTTTGCGACATCCCATATAATATAGAAATGAAAACATTGTTTTATATAGGGGTGAATCCACATATTCTATAAAGGATGCAAAATCTTTTGGTTCCCAGAATAGCATTTCTTGCTTCATATCATTTTTCCTGGCATCTCTTTTTACCGTCCTCAGAGGATTCAATGTGATATACTGGCGGTCAATTGCAAAATTCAAAACTTTGTTTATTCTATAGTAAAGTTTTTCCACATATGCCTTGGAATACTTCTGATCCAATGAATCTATATAATTTTGTAGAAATATGCTATCCATCTGCTTTAGTAATGTATCGCCAATATTGGCATTTATCTTATTAAATACATCCATCAAGTCATTGTATGATGACTCTTTTAATTCTTTACGCGAGTAATTGAGCAGTTCATCGGTTACTTCTTTGAAAGTGATGTATGATGGAATATCATTGAGTTTATCTCTGAAACTCAATTCCGCATGCTGCGCTGCCCTTTTGGTGGCAAACCCTCTTTTCTTATACTGTGTTCTTTTGTTGTTATGGTCTACATAAGATCCATAATACATCCATTTTCCTGTTTTATCATCCTTTTTTACTGCCATATTATCACCTCTACAGATATTATGCCATAAATACAATATAAAACAAGCGCCTATTTTATGCCAAAATTATGCCACATAAATAAAAAAGCCGATATTTATCGGCTAATTTACTCATTGGTGCAGACGATGAGATTTGAACTCACACGAGCATACGCTCACTACCCCCTCAAAGTAGCGTGTCTGCCATTCCACCACGTCTGCGTTTCCTAAATGCCTATTTATCATACTATATTTTTCATGAATAATCCAGATGTTTTTGAAAAAAATAAGAGAATTGTATCAGTAACGGTATGGTTCACTGAGGAAATACGATACAATCAGGGATACCATAGAGTGAATCCGTTGATGATAGGTGGGAACGCTTACCTGAAAAATTCTTCAAAAATTCACATAGTACACATATTATTCACACATTTATAGTAGATAATAGGGACACGTAAAGAAAGGTTGAAATCATGAAAATGAAAAAAGAAATGAAAATCTCCAAGGCAAGTATCGTCTTTTATGTGGCCTCTGTTATCTTCCTGGCAATTGCCGCTTTTGAAATCTATCAGGCGTATCTGACGGTGGAAAGCTATAAAACAACATATACACTGCAGCTGACAGATATTCTCAATTTGTATTTCACCGGCTGTGTACCTTACTTTGGCTTCGCTTTTTTGGCCTATGGAATCGGTGAGGTTCTGAAGAAAATCAATGATCTGACAAGTACACTTCGTCTGTGTATTGAGGATGTAATCGAAGAAGAGGTGGAAGAAGAAGCAGAAGAGTTTGTTTCAGAGCCCGTAGCAAATGAAATGAAGAATGCCTGATATCAAGCAAAACTGTAGCCTGTAAAACGGATGCCGAAACTATATCGGTTTTCTGGATACAGGTTTTTTTACTATTCTATTCTGCTTTCTGAGGTGACTCACATCATAATGTAGAAAATATTCTGTCAGCTGATGGATTCCTTTTGTATATTGCTGTTTACAGTTACATGCGAAATTTATTTCAAGCTGGAAACAGAAAGGTGAAAGGATCCTTGCTTTGCGGCTGATGCTGTAAGTGTTATACTGAATGGGAAGCGGAGGTGTATGTATGAAGGACTGGTTTCAGGTTGAAATGCTGGATGATACAACCTATGTGATTTCAGAGCATAAGCATTATGAAAAAACAAATTGTTATCTGCTGCTCGGAAAGCAGAGGGCTTTGCTGATTGACAGTGGTCTGGGAGTCGCGGATATCCGCAAAATAACAGATCAGCTGACTGCATTACCGGTAACTGTAATTGCTACACATGTGCATTGGGACCATATCGGCAGCCATGGCAGCTATACTGATGTACTGGTTCATGAACGGGAGTATTCCTGGCTGAATGGAAAATTTCCACTGCCGCTTGGTGTGGTGAAGCAGCAGCTGATGAAAGAGCCCTGTTCTTTTCCAGGGAACTTTCATTTGAACGCCTATACTGTATGGCAGGGGCATGCAGGCATTGTAGGAGATGGGGATATCATGAATCTTGGCGGTCGTCATATTCGTGTCCTGCATACACCAGGGCATTCTCCTGGACATATGTGTTTTTTTGATTTGGAACGGGAATGGCTGTACTGCGGGGATCTTATCTATAAAGGAGTTCTGTACTGTGATTATCCGTCCACTGATCCACAGGCATACCTGCTGTCGGTACAAAGGCTGCAAACGCTAGCGCTTCAGCGCCTGCTGCCTGCCCATTATACAATCGAAGTGGGGCCTTCACTGATTCAGGAGACAGCACAGGCATGGCAGGAGCTGCAGGAAAAAGGTCTGCTTCAGCATGGCAGCGGGGAATTTCGATATGAAAATTTCTCCATTCGCCTATAGGAGAAAAAGGAACATGAGAATATTGATGCTACAGGGCTTGTATTGTACATCCAAGCTTTGGAAACAGGCAGCTTCCTGCCTGAAAGAACATGATTTGCTATTTATGGAGTATCCGCATGAGGTTACGTCACAGGCAGCTCGGGTGATGGATTTGGCTTCCTGGATTGCGTCACAGCTTCCCAGGGATATTGATGTTATGATCGGACACAGCATGGGCGGAATCCTTGCCCTGCAGCTGGTACATGATGTTGGTGTGCCGGTGAAATGCGTTATTTGCATAGAGAGCAATTTATGTCCGGCAGAGCCCTTTTATCGTAATCTCGTTATGAAGCAGAGTATGGCAACACTGGGTGCTAAGCTGCAAAAGGAGATGGCAAAGGAAGCCGTATGGTATCAGGATACACTGGCGAAGCAGCTGCAGGAGCAGTTTGATTACAGTCCGCTGACGGATATTACCATACCGATACATATGATCTATGGAGATCGCGGAATCTGTGAGTATGCCGATCGGATTCAGGATTTGAATCTACCTTGGGAAACGGTAAAACGGCTGCAGTTTCATTTTATAAGAAATGCCTGTCATATGCCGATGCTGGAACAATGCGAGGACACATACCGCTGTATAGAGAACATCCTGTATGCGGCAACGGATAAACCCGCAGGTTGATGGCGATTGAATTGCACGTATAGAGCAATGGATACTGCATGCATACCGCTTCGTATATTTACCGCATGGTAAATACGAAAATGCGAATGGAAGGAAGCCTTCCTATAAGAACAAGTACAGGGGAATGCCGAACAAAAAAATCTCAAATTCTGTCACAGTGAACGGAAGAATTTGAGATTTTTATTGCGGCTTTACATATCAGTAGGAACAGTTTTCCTTTATTCCTGCTGCTTTTCCTTTTCCTGAATGACAAGCTCAGCAATCTGAACCGCATTGGTAGCGGCCCCCTTGCGAACCTGATCTCCACAGCACCAGAAGCTTAATGCATTCGCATGTCCGCTCATATCCTCACGAATACGACCCACAAACACCAGATCCTGATCAGTGGTATCCAGTGGCATCGGATATACCTGCTTCTGCGGCTCATCCACCAGTTTGACACCCGGTGCCCCCTGCAGCAGCTCCCTTGCCTTTTCCACGCTGATTTCCTTCTCAAACTCCACCATGATAGATTCGGAATGGGAACGAATCACCGGAACACGCACACAGGTACAGTTTACACAAAGCTCAGGATTACTCATAATCTTGCGTCCTTCGTTCTGCATTTTCATTTCCTCGCTGGAGTATCCGGCCTCGTTGAAGCCGCCAATCTGTGGAATGAGATTATAGGCAATCTGATACTGGAAGGTATTGACTGCTACCTCCTTGCCATGTGCCAGCGCACCCACCTGCTGATTCAGCTCACGTATTCCATTGACGCCTGCACCGCTGACAGCTTGATATGTGGAAACGACCATACGCTTTGCATTTGCATATGCATGCAGTGGCTGCAGCGCAACCAGTGCGATAATCGTTGCACAGTTTGGATTGGCAATGATGCCGTGATGCTCACGTACTGCCTGCGGATTCACCTCCGGAATAATCAGCGGTACCTGCTCATCCAGACGGAAAGCTGAGCTGTTATCCACAACTACCGCTCCTTTTTCTGCGGCAATCGGAAGATATTTTTCGGCAATATCATTTTCTGCAGCTCCTAAAACGATATCCATGCCATCGAAGCTGTTTTCTGTCGTTTCCTCAACGATATACTCCTTATCGGCAATGGTAAGCTTCTTCCCTGCACTTCTTGCACTTGCCAAAAGATGCAGCTCACGGATTGGGAAGCTGCGCTCCATTAAAATCTTTATCATTTCCTGACCTACAGCACCGGTGGCACCGAGTATTGCGACCTTGTATGTTTTCATTTCACTCTCTCCTCATATTCTATCTATATGTTCTGTATGCACGAATTGTGAAGCATGCGGTGTTTCTAAACAACAAAATTGTTGTAGATGGTTTCCACCGTCTTCTCGTAATCCTTGTTTTCCACACCGACGATGATATTCATTTCATCCGTCCCCTGAGCAATCATGCGAATATTGATATTATTCTTTCCCAGCACAGCAAACAGCTTCCCGCTGATTCCCGGACGGTACATCATCTGACGGCCAACCGTGGCAATCAGGGAAATATTATCGATGATTTTGATTTCATCGGCATTGCAGGCTTTCTTCATATCGCCCACCATATCGTAAATGATATCCTTCACATCCTCGGAATTGACAACGATGCTGAAGGAATCGATCCCGCTTGGAATATGCTCGATGCTGATCCGGTAATTCTCACAGATTTCCAGCGCACGGCGGATAATGCCGACTTCATCCGACATGTGGTTTTTATAAATGGCAATAACGGTGAAATTCTTCTTCCCTGCGATACCGGTAATCATCTGCTCGCTTGGATGATCATCTTTCTCCACGATGATGGTACCACCCTCCTCCGGATGATTGGTATTCAGGATGTTGATCGGGATGTTTTTTTCCTTTACCGGAAAAATCGCCTCCTCGTGCAGAACACTTGCCCCCATATAGGAAAGCTCACGCAGCTCGGAGTAGGTGATGGTGTTGATGCGTTTTGGATGGTGGACAATTCTCGGGTCAGCCATCAGTATGCCGGAAACATCTGTCCAGTTCTCATACATATCCGCATTCAGAATATCCGCCAGAATTGATCCCGTAATATCACTTCCACCACGTGACATTGTACGCACGGTGCCATCCGGCAGTGCGCCATAGAAGCCGGGAATGACAAAACGGTCCAGCTTCTTCATTGTATTATCCATTCGGTACTTTGTCGCATCAAAATCAATTTTCCCATCATAACGGAAGGTGATGATATCCTTTGCATCCACAAATGGAAAGCCAAGATACTCCGCTATCAGCTTAGCAGTCAGATATTCTCCTCGTGAAACCAGATAATCCGTAGACATTGTCTTATTCAGCTGTCCTTTCAGCTTTGCGAGGTCCTCCTCAATCGGATAGCTCAGCCCAAGATCATTCTTAATGGAAATAAAGCGCTCCTCTATCAGATGAAACAGGGATAAATGATCGACGCTGTATTTTAAATGGGCCTCAATCAGATACAGCAGATCGGTCACCTTATTATCCTTCTTATGCTCACGTCCGGATGCACTGACAACGACAAAGCGCCGGGCAGGATCGCTTTCAATGATATGCTTCACCTTGCGGAACTGCTGTGCATTCGCAACCGACGAACCGCCAAACTTTGTTATTTTCATCATACTGCTAGTCATCCTCCCTTTCATAGATGCTGGCCATAAAGGCATGGACATCTGTCTTCAGCATCCGTTCCATCACCTGATGCATTTCATATACCTCAGCCTTCTGAATATGCAGATACTCCTGCCCTTCAAAGGATTTCACCTCATAGCTGAAATCCTGCAGCTCATCACGTGCCGCCTCATCTGCACGCAGGATATAATCACGCAGACACAGTGTCTCATCATAGCTCATCGTATTGGTGAAGGAAGGATCCATGTGACAAACGCCTTCCTTGAGGTCAATCAGATCCTGTACAATGGCGTTGGCAGTCGGAAGCTTTCCGGCACCCTGACCGAAAAACTTTAAATCTCCAATGGTTTTCCCATGCAGGGTAATCAGATTGTAATTGTCCTGTGTGTTGCTTTCCAGAGACCCGGCTTCAAACAGCACCGGCTCAACAACACAGCCATAACGGTTGGCGTTGCGCCGGGTTTTGGCAATCAGACGTACAGCATAGCCCAAAGATGAAAAATACGATACGTCCTGCTTCGTGATATTGCGGATGCCGAAAACCGGGAAGGTATCCGGAACATGGTAGTCATAAGCAAGGCTGGCAGAAATACGCAGCTTGTTGCAGATATCATAGCCGTCGATATCAGCGCTTGGATCTGCCTCCGCATAGCCCAGCTCCTGCGCTTCCTTCAGAATATCCTCAAAGGATGCATGGTAGCGCTGCATGTGATCCAGAATATAATTGCTGGTACCATTGAAAATACCGTGAATGCGGTCAACCTCATCGATTCGCATCGCCTTTGCCAGTCCTTCAATCCAGGGAATTCCACCTCCGGTGCTTGCTTCATAGTAAATGCGGACATTGTGCTCTCTTGCGACATCTGTGAACTCCTTCAAATAAGCTGCGATTACCGCTTTGTTGGCTGTAACGACATGCTTGCCGCTTTTCAATGCCTGCAGAATATACGTGTGGGCAGGCTCAAGACCACCCATCGTTTCCACGATGACATCCACAGAAGTATCCTGTAAAATCGTCCGGATATCATCACACATATAAGGAAGTGTTTTCGCTTTTCCTTTACGAATCAGTATATAGGATACGTGCAACTGTTTAATGCTTTTTGTTACCGCGTGATCAATAATTTCCTTTACTCCCGAGCCAACGGTTCCATAACCGAGTATTGCTATATTCATATAATTCCTCCTCAATAAATTTTTGTGTCTTTGTTTCAAAAACACTTGTTTTTTTATTGCGAACATTGTATCATAGTAAAAAAAGAATTGCAAGACGAAAAAGAAGGAGATTGGAACATGGAGAAAATATATACAAGTACGAGAAACAAAGCGCTGGCGCGCACACCCAAGGAAGCGGTCGTAAAGGGAATTGCAGAGGATGGCGGTCTGTTTGTCTATGATGCGCTGGATACGCTGCGTCTGCCGCTGCAGGATATGATGCAGATGACCTATGAGCAGATGGCGGAAACTGTTCTGCAGCTGCTGTTACCGGATTTTACCGAGGAAGAAGTAAAGGACTGTGTGGAAAATGCCTATAAGGGCAAATTCAGAGATGAGCACATCACGCCGCTTCATAAGGCGGGGAACACCAATATTCTGGAGCTGTTTCATGGTCCTACCTGCGCCTTTAAGGATGTGGGGCTGCGCATGCTTCCGCAGCTGATGAGCAAATCCCTGCAGCAGCATCCCGATGAACATGTCATGATTTTAACCGCAACCAGCGGCGACACCGGTAAGGCTGCCCTTGAGGGCTTTTTGGATGTGCCGCGTACCGGAATCACGGTCTTCTATCCGGATGAGGGTGTATCCAATATTCAGCGTCTGCAGATGATAACCACCAAAGGAAGCAATACCTGTGTCTGTGCCATCAGGGGTAACTTCGATGATGCCCAGTCTAATGTGAAGCGGATCTTTCAGAATGCACAGCTGTCTGCACGGCTGAAGGAAAAGGGTATCACCTTATCCAGCGCGAACTCCATCAATATCGGTAGACTGATTCCGCAGGTTGTATATTATGTGTATGCATATAAGGAAATGGTACGGACAAAGGAAATCACATTTGGGGAAAAAGTGAATTTCTGTGTGCCGACAGGAAACTATGGGAATGTGCTTGCCGGTTACTATGCCAAGCTGATGGGCTTGCCGGTAAACAAATTTATCGTGGCATCCAATTCCAATAATGTACTCTTTGACTTTTTAAAGGACGGTGTCTACGATCGAAACCGTCCGTTCTATAAAACCATCTCTCCGAGTATGGATATACTGATTTCCAGCAACCTGGAGCGGCTGCTTTACTACAAGAGCGGCAAGGATGCTGACTATATCGCACAGCTAATGAACGAGCTGGAAGCAACAGGACGCTATCAGGTGCGTGAGGACATTTTCACCTCTGTCCGTGAAGATTTTGCGGGTGGCTATTGTGATGATGCGGCATGTGCACAGAGTATGCGTGAATTTTATGAACAGAGCGGTTATGTTATGGATCCGCATACGGCAATCGCCTACAAGGTGATGAAGGATTATGAAAAAGAGGATTCCATGCATAAATGTGTGTTGCTTTCCACAGCCAGTCCATATAAATTTGCACCGGCTGTTTACGAGGCTTTGTTTAATGAGACAATCCAGGATGAGTTTGCCTGTATGGAAATGCTGCAGCAGAAAAGCGGTTCTGCGATGCCGAAGCCGCTGGCAGAGCTTGCGAAAATGGACATTTTGCACAGCCACCTGATTGATAAGGATGATATGCCTTCCTTTGTGGAAACCATCGGGGAGGAAATATTCCATGGTTAAGGTACGTGTTCCGGCAACAAGTGCGAATCTGGGAGTCGGCTATGACTGTCTTGGCCTGGCGCTTGACGATTTTGCGACCGTGACCTTTGAGGTGATTGCAGAGGGCTTGGAAATTGCGGGCTGTGAAGAAGCCTACTGCAATGAAGAGAATCTGTTTTATCAGGCATTTGTAAAGGGGCTCCAGTATATGGGGGAAAGCGTTTCGGGAATCCGCATCACCGTGGATACCGATATTCCCTATGCCAGAGGACTTGGCAGCAGCGCAACCTGTATCGTCGCAGGACTTGCTGGAGCGAATGCCCTGTTTCATAACCGCATGAACCGCTATGAGCTCTTTGATCTGGCGACACAGATGGAGGGACATCCGGATAATATTGCTCCGGCCATCTTTGGCGGTCTGTGCGTTTCCTTCATGGAAGACGGGAAGCCGAATATGATTCGTTACGGTGTAAAACGCGATTTGCTGTTTGTGACAATGATTCCCGATTATGAGGTAAGCACCAAAGCGGCACGGGAGGTTTTACCGGATACCATGAGGTATCGGGACGCTGTCTATCAGATGGGGCGCTGTGCGGCATTGGCAAAGGCGATGGAAATCGGGAATGCCATGATTATGAGAAAAGCCTGCACAGATCAGATGCAGGAGCCCTACCGCAAGAAATTGATTATGGAATATGAGAATGTCCGCAGTCTGTGCAGGGAAACGGATATGATTACCATGTATATATCCGGAAGCGGATCGACGATGATCGCTCTGACCCAGGAGGAAGCGACAGCCCGTGTGCTTGTTGAAAAAATAAAGAATCAGTATCCATCCTGGGATGCTCGTATTCTGCGTGCGACCTATGACGGTGTGCAAAGCGAGGTATGCTGATGGAGAAATACTATATTGTAGACAGTACGATTCTGCCGGATGTGCTGGACAAGGTCATTGAAGCGCGCTCCCTGCTGCAAAACGGTGAGGTAAAGCAGGTGAGCGAGGCTGTCAAGCGTGTCGGAATCAGCCGCGGAACATATTATAAATATAAGGACTATGTCTTTCTGCCAGCTCAGGGAATGAGTGAGCGAAAGGCTGTGATATCTCTTATGCTGCATCATGACAAAGGAATTTTGTCAGAGGTACTGAACACGATGTCGAGCGTCAATGCCAATATATTGACCATCAATCAGAATATTCCGATTCATGAGTGGGCGTCGGTGGTACTGTCCTTTGATTTATGCGAAATGGCGGTATCCATCGATGAGCTACTGGAGCGTCTGCGCAGCTGCCGCGGTGTAAGCAATCTGCGTCTGATTGCAGTAGAATAACGTGACCGGAATGTGCGGATAAGAATCATTGCACAGGATGATTAGAAAGCGGGGAATCCCGCTTTTTCCATGCTGACGCTTTTTATTGCATGGTGATAGATGTTCCGAATCAGGAGCTGTGGTTATTTTCTCAATCTATGTTGTATGTACTAGCTGGGATAAGGGGAAAAACAAAGCCATCCTGTGACAGTAGACTCGTACTTGCAGGAGTATCCTCCATGGTTTCCTTTCTGTATGGGAAATTGCTCTGTGTACAGCAGCGTGCTTTGCTTTGTAAATGTCTGATTTTAAAAAAAGGTGATTTTCTTTTTTTCTGAAATATGGTACGATATAAAAAGCCATTTAATATATAAGGAGTATCCTATGAAACAGCTGTTAGAAAAACTAACGACATTGGCGGCATACACTGCTGCTGTCTGCACAATCGTGATTCTACTGGTTACGAGTATAAACATAAATTGCTTCAATAAGGGTTTTTATAAAACGGAATATGCATCACTGGAAACTGCACAGTCTTTAGGGATGACGGAGAAGGATCTCAACAAGGCAACGGATGCACTGCTGGATTATCTGCAGGACCGTCGGGATAATATTGATGTCACCGTAGCGGTTAAGGGGACGGAGACCAAGGCATTCAATGCGAGAGAATCCTCCCATATGGTCGATGTACGCAACCTGTACCGGTTTGCCATGGTGTTGAGAAATGTTGCGATCATTCTGCTTGTGCTTTCTCTGGTGTACATGGCGGTACGCTTGAAAAGTGGAATGCTGACGATTTTTAGTATCAATTATATGAAAACGGCGATACTGGCAGCGGTGTTTTTCGCAATGCTGGCAGGCTGGGCGTATGTTGATTTTGATGCATTTTGGACTACCTTCCACAAGCTGGCATTCCGCAATGATCTGTGGCTGCTGAATCCGGCAACCGACCTGATGATCAATTTGTTTCCAGCACAATTCTTTTCCTCGATGGTATTTCGTATCGTGGGTATGTTTGCGACCGGATTCATCGGGCTGTTTGTATTCTGCTATCTTTTCCTGAGACATCAGCTTCATAAGCTTCATGGAGAACTGCATCATGACTAGACGTCTGATTCTTGCAAGCGCTTCTCCCAGGAGACAGGAGCTGTTACAAGACCTATCGTATCCCTTTGATATTGTTGCTGCGGATTGTGAGGAATATTTTGACCGTTTCCTGCCGATTGCTTCTGCAATCGAACAGATAGCCAGACAGAAGGCACTTACCGTATGGGAACAGCACCCCGAGGCTGTTGTTCTTGGTGCGGATACGATGGTGTGCTACAAAGATCAGATGATGGGCAAGCCGGAGAATCGGGAGGATGCCTATCGTATGCTGAAGCAGCTAAGCGGTAAAACTCATACGGTTGTCAGCGGTGTGGCTATTGTTTGGAAAGGAAAAGCTGAGCTTTTTCATGAAAAAACAAGCGTGACCTTTTATGAGCTTGAGGAAGAACTGCTAGAGCGATATCTTGACAGCAATGAGCCATATGATAAAGCTGGAGCCTATGGAATTCAGGGAATGGGGAAGCTGTTTGTGCGAGAACTACGTGGAGATTATTTCAATGTTATGGGGCTGCCGATTGCTGCAGTTTACCGACACCTGAAAGCGTATCTGGAAAAAAACTAAAAAAGCTGAAGTGAAAAGTTAAATTCCACTTTCAAAAGGCGAATAAAAAATGTGGAACT
>OBXC01000432.1_pt1 | contig 34172 bp, 30 predicted proteins | sample 1538111 | NCBI WGS metagenome assembly OBXC01 (sample SAMEA2580137, study PRJEB22360) | human gut metagenome | biome: human gut; feature: human-associated habitat; material: faeces | place: Denmark | collected 2008/2010
ATCAAATACGCTTCTCCAAATATGGCTAAAGTTAATCTTGCTGGTTCTTCATTTTCTGGTGGATTCCCATCTTCAAAGAAGCAATAATAAGTCTTGCCATCTGGTGAAGTCGCAATATCTGCGTATCCCCCAACTTCTGCAATTTGTTTCGCATATTGCCAAGTCTTTGCATCATCATAGCTCATTTTTACAGTGAGATGAATACGTTTGGGCCAGCCATTTCCTCTCATCTCTTCATTATTAGCGCAGTTTACAAATAAAATTTTACCATCCTTATCTCTTACAATACTTCCAAAGCAAATAGCATCCGGAAGTTGTTTATCTGGAATTGGTGTACTAAAGTGGTCCTTACCATTTGGTGAGATGGCTATATAACGGTAACGATTAATACCGTTGTGTCTCATATTGATTAAGACACTTCCATCTGAAAGCTCTACAACTTGTGACTCATTCACCCAGCAGAAATCATCTCCCCAGTTTTCACTACTATAAATGATTTCACCACGCTCCCAAGTTGTACCTCCATCATCGCTGATAAGGGTACTTACCTGTGTTGGATAGTGATTATTGCCTTCTCCACGAGCTAGCCATATAGGTACAACTAATCTGCCATTTCTCATTTCAATGCCATGTCCTGGACCTATCGCAAAGAGTGACCAGCAGTACTCTTCTTTAAAGGCTGTTACAGCATCTAAAATACTTACTGGATCTGAGAAAGTAAGTCCATCATCCGTGCTCACTTGGTAAAAAAGCTGTCTATAATCTTTTTGCCAAAGAAAATGTATGCGTCCATCCTGAGAGGCAATCATAACGGGATTATTCACTGCAAGGTCTTCAGATATCCCAATCATTTGCCTTTTTGAAAAAGTTTTACCTTGATCCGTACTACGTTTCATCCCTATACCCATTGCACTCCAATCATCATAAGCCGAAAGTCTGGTTTCATAGTACACAATAATCGTACCTTTACTTGATACCACAATACCCGGTATTCTATAACTTTTAAACCCGCCTTCATTATAATTTTCAATATTGACTGTCACGAGCTTACTCATTTTATCCCCTAGCTCCTTTTCTTTATCACTTGTGAATATCTAACTATTTCATGTATTCTATACCTTCTGCTTTATTATTAACTTAAAGCCTCTTTAAGTGCTTCTTGATTAAGATGAAGGAGCTCATCTAAAACAAATTCTCCATCTTTTCTAATGAGTACATCATCAAACCAAATCTCTCCACCTCCACATTCTGGCTTCTGAGATTGAATAAGATCCCAGTGAATAGAAGAGTTGCATCCTGGTGTAAAATGGAAGCTTCCTATCATCTTTTCATCAAAAAGGGTATTATAAATAGGGTGTGTCATAAATGGATTTGTCCCAATAGAAAATTCTCCAATATAACGTGCACCTTCATCTGTATCTAAAATGGCATTAAGTTTTTCTGTATCATTAGCTGTTGCTTCCACAATCTTGCCATTCTTGAAGGTAAACTTAATATCTGTAAATACTGTACCTTGATAATGAGATGGTACGTTATAAGCAATTGTCCCATTAACTGAGTCTTTTACAATTTCCCCTAGTCCTACTTCTCCATCTGGAATGTTAAAGCGTCCACCGCAAATGCCTGCCCAGCAGCCTTTAATAGAGAACGTTAAATCTGTACCTGGTGCTTTAATATGTACTTTATCTGTTTTAGCCATAAGTGCTCTTAAAGGCTCCATAAGCTCAGTGAATTTAGCATAATCTAATGTACATACATCAAAGTAGTAGTCTTCAAAAGCTGCTGTACTCATATGCGCCATTTGAGCAAAGCTATTGGTTGGGTAACCTAAAATACACCACTTTGTATTTTTACATCTTTCTCCTAAGTGAAGTGGTCCACTATATTCTGTATAGATTTTCATCTTATCTGCTGGTACATCACTCATTTGATAAAGGTTATCTACTCTTCTTACAGCAATATAAGCATCCATATCTTTCATACGCTCTAAGTCGTACTTTAACTGATACTCATACTGCTCTTTTGTAGCCCCCATAAGAAGGGCCTTGCGAATCACTTCAGATTCTAGATTTACAAATGGGATACCTCCCGCACGGTATGCTTCTTCTACAAGTGCTGATGCAATCTCCTCTCCTCCATTTGGAAGGTCAATTAAAAGCTTTTCTCCTGGTTGTAATTGTACAGAATACTGAATTAAATTTTGTGCAAGTTTTGTTATTCTTTGATCTCTCATATTTCCTCCTAAATCTATCACTTCCTGCTATTGTCACCATATTTAAGAGCAGGCTTTAACTTATTTTAATACTTAAATCTCACTTATATAGACTTGTAAATCTTCATTCCTAACCCATCTATAAGGTTTTCTAAACTACATCCTTCTTCCATATCTATTACTAGTTTTACTTTATAGCTTCCATCTTGTATTTCAAAGGTCGCTTTTTCATGTGCGCTTACATGTTTACTCTCATATACTTTTTCATACTGTGTACCATTAAAAGCGTAAAACACATAAGCTTTCACTCCTTGACCATTCATCTCTAATGTATTAAATGGGTAAATACCTCCAAATTCAATTTCTAATTCATTATCTTTCACACTTTGACGCGTAGTAGGTTGCGCTATAAGGTCAACAACTTCTTCTACTGTCTTAGTTACAGACGCTACCTCTGGTTTATAATAAACACCAAAGCTACGTAATACAGGTGCTACCACCGCATCTGTAATCACAATTCTAACTTCCTGTGTTGTAATCGTATCAAAGTACTCTGCCCATCTAAATCCGATGCATTGATTGTCTACTAATACTTTCCACTCATCTTTTACTTTTGCCTCTACCCTATAGCCTCTTACGCGGTGTCCTAACTCAATCACTTCTGAGAGTACAAAGCAGTTAAAGGTAATAGGCTCTTTGGTTGTAAAAGTAATAGTTGGTGTAAGATCCTTTTCATCTGCTGCATAGAATAAATTTTCATCTTTTAAAAGCATCTTATCAGCTGAACAAATTGGTCTCATTTCACTTGTCGCACTCACTTCTGCTCCTTGTAATAAATTTACTGCAAAAGTCTTTTGAAGTATAGTAGCGGCATTAAGAACATTCTTAGTATCAATATCATGGATTAAGCCTCTGCGATCAGGTGGGAAATTTAATAAGATACCTGCATTTCTACCACTTGATTCAAACCAATATTTTACTAAGTTTTCAGCTGAGCGTACTGCCCCATCTTGATTTTCATGATAAAACCAACCTGGTCTAATAGATACATCTACCTCTGCCGGAATAAAGCGATTACCACCAGCTTTCCCGCTATTAAGTTCTACTGTATTTTCTATTTCTAATGAACTCTGGTCAATGGTTGCCCAACAAGGATTACCTGCATAACCACTCTCATTTCCTACCCATCTTGCTTCTACATATTCTGTAGCACCTAATGATCCAAAAATAATACAATCTGGTTGATGAGTTCTAACTGTATATGCCCATCTTCCCCAATCGTACTGAGCTTCTGTACTGCCTGCACCATCCCACCAACATTCATAAATCTTGCCATACTGTGTCATAAGTTCTGTTAATTGATTGTTATAATATGTATTGTATGCATCTGTTCCCCAATATTTTGAATGTCTATCCCAAGGTGAAAGATAAAGACCTGGTTTAATACCATACTCATGGCAAGCCTCAACAAACTCTCTTACTACGTCCCCTTTTCCCTCTTTATAAGGACTTTTTGCTATAGTGTGCTCAGAGTACTCACTTGGCCATAGACAAAATCCATCATGATGTTTAGCCGTTAAGATAGCCGTTGTAAATCCAGCCTGCTTAATAACACGCATCCATTGTCTACAGTCTAATTCTGTAGGATTAAACATTTTTTCTGCCTCTGTTCCATCTCCCCACTCTAAATCAGTAAATGTATTTACACCAAAATGAAAAAATGCTGTTGCTTCTCTACGATACCAATCCATTTGTCTTCTAGAAGGTACCGCTCCATATGGCTTTAATCCTAATGCTTCAAACTGATTGTGTAACATCTTATTACTCCTATCATTTTAGTTTGTAGTTTAAAATTTCATTAATATTATAATAGAATTCAATCCTTATAAATAGTATTTTTGTTAAATAATTATATTAATTTTATTTAATTTTTTATAAATATATATTAAAATCATAAAACAAAACAATGTCAAATCATTAAAAGCACTTCAACCTCATTGTAGTTTTGGTGTAAACATCACCATTGGAGAATATAATACTTACCATTTGAAGCTACTATTTGCATTCGTAATATGACTTATTACTTCTAGGGGCCACTTATCCCAAAACGCAAACTCTTACACCTGCTTTTATTGCAGAAAAATACCATCATTTAACCGAACAAGGTAATCTACTTATTGTCAATAGTGGCCCAACTCCAGATGGTGTATTAGAAGAATATGACCACCAAACTTTATTTGAAGCTGCTAGAATGCTTAATATTGCTAAGGGTGATGCCTTACTTTCTTCTAATGCTAAAAAGAACTAACCGTCTAGGCAGTTAGTTCTTTTTAGCATGCATTATTCTTTTTCATTTTCTTATTACTTATAGTATCCATGCTCACACAGTACTTCATAACAACTATTTACTTCATCATCTGTAAAGAGGTCACCGTACTTACTATCACATACTAGTGCTTCCATAGTAAGCTCTATACGACCTGCTTCTTGTAATTTATCAAATCCATCCGAAAGTCTACCTTTTCTCAGAATTTCTTTTGCTGTTTTAACTCCACCAAACTTCTCTATTGTCTGTAAGAAGCATGTTAATTTACAGCCACATTCTTTCTCTGCTATTTGGCAATTTTTAATCAGTTCTTCTTCAAATTGCTTCTCTAACACTATCATTTTATACCTCACTATTTTAAATTTTATGTGTCATTATACTATAGTATTTGTATAACTTCTCAATTTACTCTCACTTAAAATACTTCCGCATTTTAATTCATCTAGCCCTTATAGACCTAATCTATATTCACTTTGACCAATGCGAATCTTATCATGATTAGAAAGCTTCATTTCACCTCTTACTCTCTGTCCATTAATGTATGTACCATTTGTAGAATTTAAATCTAGTATATAAAGCTCTTGATTTCTTTGATAAATCTTACAGTGATTTCCTGATACTGTCATATCTCCCTCAATAGTCCAGTGATGATAACCTGTATTTCTACCAATAGTTAAATAACCATCAAGTACAAATCTTTTATTTTCATCTTTTTGAGTAGCACTTACCTTATAGAAGTTTAAAATAACAGGTACGGATTCTTCTGCATAGCTTGTTTCCGATACGATTTGTGTATTTTGTTGCTGCACTAGTTTATCTTCAGCAAACTGCTTATGCTTTTCTGCTTCTAATTCCTCACTTTTTTGTTTGAGCTGACTAATAATTTTTTCTAAATGTGGTTCTTCCTTGAGGCTACTTGCTGCTTCTGCTGGTTGTAGATTTCCTACTTGTCCCCTTGCCTGCTCCTGATTTTGCACTTCTACTTGCGGCATTTTTTCTAGGGATGGCTTTAGCTCCTCCATTAGTGGTTCGTTTACTTGCAGCTGACATGCTACTTGTTGCGGCTTTTCCTGTTGCCCTCTTACTTCTTCCACTAGTTGTTCCCTTACCTGAGGCTGACTTACTTTTTCTGCTTGCTGTTTGCTTTCCTCTAGTTGATTTGGCTCCTGTACTTGCTGCGTACTTTCCTGCCCCTGATTTAGTGTTTTTTCTACTGGCTGTAACCTTTCCTCTACCTGCTGTGTGCTTACTTGCGGCTGACTTGGCTCTTGTACTTCCTCCTGTTTGACTGGCGGTGCTTCCCTGTGAACTTTTCTTAGTTCTTGTGGTTCTTGATTTTCTTCTGATACTACTTTGTCGCCCATCTTCTTTGCTTTTTTTGCTTCTTTTTTTTTAAGTTTACGTTCTCTCTTTGCATCACGTTTTGCAGCACCTGCTAAATATATGGCAACCGGTATGAGCGAAATAAATATCCCTATTACACCACCTACTGCGGCATACTGCATCAAGTCAATTGAAGTGTCCATCATCTATCGTGTCCTTCCTATTATACAAAAATATTATGTTATATATTTTAACATAATCTGTAAAAATTACTACTAATTCTGCCATACTTTCATTTTTCCTATTTCCCTATTCCTCCAGCTATAATAAGGAACAAAAACATATTCTTGTTGATTAGGACCCTTGGCTATCACTTTTACAATACCTCTCGAAACACCTGACATTTCTGCTATTTCTTTAATTGTTACAACCATTTTTATTCTTCTCCTCTCGTATTGTTGTGCACATCACACAATTACCAAACTAATTTTTTCTCAAAATTATAAGTTATTCAATCTATCACCTGTAATTTATAATAATCTATACGAAAATCAAAAAAACACCTCCTTAAGATGACTTCTACATCATCTTAAGGAGGTGTTTTATCTCATACTGATTCAGCTGGTAAAATAACAGGCACCTCTTCCCCTGCTTGTTTCATTCTTTCCACAAGTCTTGCCGCTAACTCTTTTCTAATTTCTTTATATGCAGCATCGCTAACTAAGTTACAAAGTTCATGTGGATCTTTTTGTAAATCATAAAAGTAAGCTTCATGGTAAGTAGATGCTCCTGATTCTTTCCACGGATCACCTTGTGCTTTTACAGCATATTTATAACGCTGAGTACGAATAGCTCTTCCAATATGACTTTCACTAATTTGCAAAAAGACTTCTTCTTGCCAGTTCTTTGCATCCCCTTGAGCCAATTTACGAATAGATTTTCCGTGATAACTTTCTGGTATAGCAATCCCTGCACAATCTAGAAGTGTAGGTGGTAAATCAATTAAACTTACTAACTCTTCTACTACTCGCCCCTTTTCAAAACCTGGTCCATGGATGATAAGTGGGATATGTATACAACCATCATGACAAGAACGTTTATACTCACTGTTACGTGTTTTAAAGTGTGAACCATGGTCAGATGTATAAATAATAATAGTATTATCATAAATACCTTTTTCTTTTAGTGTATCTACGAGTCTTCCTATATTATAGTCTAAGCTATGGCAACATCCTAAGTAATCTGGATATTGTGCTTCCCAATCGCCTTTTCCTTCTGGTAAATCTCCTGGTTTTTCATAGTTTTTAAAACGTTCTTTACTTCCATCAGGCCCTTCATAACGATTACGATCATTTTGATGGTGAGGCTCTATTTGTGATACAAATAAAAAGAATGGTTTATCGCTTTCTTTATTGCGGATATAATCAAGTGCATAATTATTGATACAGTCTGCACGGTATCCTATAAATTCTACCTTCTCATTATTTTTATCAAATACATACCCATTGTAGCCATGTGAAGTAAATTCTAATACATCTGATGCCATCCAATAATCTTTATAGCCCCCTCTTCTTTCCTTTGGAACAGCTGTTCTTTCATAATGCATATTGGTACCATTATCACTTGCTAAATGCCACTTACCCACATAAGCCGTTTCATACCCTGCTTCATTAAAATAATCTGCTAACATCTTCTGCGTAAAATCTGGTGCAATAGCATTTGTAAAGCATCCTGTAGCTGTAGCATACTGCCCAAGCTGCAAGCATGATCTTGCTGGTCCACATACAGGTTGGCAAGTGAAGGCTCCATTGAACCTTGTCCCCATTTCAGCTAACTTATCTAAGTTTGGTGTTACATCTAATTTTTGTCCATAACATCCTAGAGTGTCCCATCTTTGTTGGTCAGAAAAATAAAAAATAATATTAGGTCTCTTATCCATTGTTCTACTCCTAAATTCTTCTTTTATTTATAGGCTTGTTCTTTAGCAATAGTTGCTCACGTACAGGCCACTTCTTTTCTGCCTTTCCATATGACTTATAAATCATTTATAAGCCCCCTTTGTTTTCTCCACAAGCCTAAATATTTTATATAATTACACTATATCATAAATTATGTATCAACTTCTCATATTATATTTTAAAATTATCATTCTATTTAGAAATACTGTTTTACTTAACATTTTTATAATCATATTTTACTTCCACGTAAAAAGATTTCCTTAATTTAAACTTTTAAAAATATATCAATTAAATATTGACCTAGAATTTCAAAAATGCTACAGTAATAAAAAATTAAGGGGGTTTTGTAATGGAAAGAATAATCTGTGCACCTAGTCAATATAGCCAAGGTCAACATCTTATAAAAAAACTTGCTTCTTATTATAAAAAAATAGGTAATCAATCTGCCTATATTATTGTAGATTCATTTATTAACCAAACTTATCATGACATGATTATAAAGAGCTTCGAAGTTTCACATACACCTTACACCTTGACTGTATTTGGAAAAGAATGTTGTATGGCAGAAATTCAATTACATATACATGCGCATACTTTAAATGCCTATGATGTTGTCATAGGTATAGGTGGTGGAAAAACATTAGACACTGCCAAAGCTGTAGCACATTTTCTTCATTTACCTGTCATCATTTTGCCAACTTCTGTTTCTTCTGATGCACCTTGCAGCCAGATTTCTGCCATTTATACAGCTGATGGATGTTTCGATTACTACCTTCAGCTTGGCACTAATCCCAATATGGTTATCGTAGATACCTCACTCATTATACAAGCACCTATCAGACTTTTTGTAGCCGGTATGGGAGATGCACTTTCTACTTATTATGAATCCTATGCCTGCTACCAGTCAGGTGCACGCTCTCAAGTAGGTGGAACAATCACTAAAGCCGCTCTTGCTCTTAGTAAACTTGCTCTAGATACCTTACTTGAAGATGGTTATGCTGCAAAGTGTGCCATCGAGAAAAAAGTTGATTCACCTGCTGTAAACAATATTATAGAAGCTAATACTTATTTAAGTGGTGTAGGCTTTGAAAACTGTGGTCTTGCCCTTGCTCATGCTACGGCTAATGCACTTTCTAAACTACCTACTTCTACTGTTTCTCTACACGGTGAAAAGGTTGCCTTTGGTACACTACTTCAAATCATACTTGAGCAAAGACCAAAATCAGAAATTCAATCTATTATAAGTTTTTGCTGTACTGTAGGCCTCCCAACTACCTTAACAGCTCTTGGCGTTCAAGAAGAGCAACTTCATACACTCATCCCCCTTATCTTAGAGGAACCAGGCATCAAAAATATGCCCTTTTCAATTACTTCTGATATGCTTTATGAGGCACTTATTAGCTTAATACACTAGCTTTATTCTAAATCCCATGCTTTTATTTAAGAAACAACTCCATCTTACATCCTTATACAACTTTAAATAAAGTTTCTTAATAGCATTTCTTAATATAAGCTCTAAACTAAAAACACGTCTTTTGGGGCCATCTAGCCTTTCAAGACGTGTTTTTCTTTTTATGCTTCACTTAATGTTTTAAGTCTATATAAGAGTTTCAAAAAGATTTCTTTTTTGATTGGTTCTTCCCAAAGCTTCATAGCATAAGGCTTTTGGCAAATATAATAGCCAAACAGTGCTTTTAGCATATCCATATCAGCTGTTGGAATAAGTGCTTCATATTCTTCACCTGGTGCTTTTTCTTGTAAGTAGTTAAAATACTCTTTGTTAATTATGCCACATTGATGGGATTCGTCTACAAATGCTGTAATTTCATCGTCTTGTCTTCTGTACCCCAGAGTAAGTACAGTTGGGTCTTCAAAATACGGAATAAATTTTAATAAACGAGCATAGTTGTTCATAATTTGTCCCCCTGATAGCTATTTCAGTATTTTTTTAATCATTTTAACCAAAATTAACACCTTATAATTTTGAATTAGAAGTAATTGTATAAATTATATCAGATAATTTTATAATTTTCATTATTAAAATATAATATTTTTTTAACTTATTTTATGGTAATTATTATCTAATTCTTTAAATGTCTATAGTTTTTTTTATACTCAGTAGGCGATATGCCAAACTTTTTTTTAAACATTTTTGAGAAATTGAACAAATCATGATATCCTACACTCGTTGCAGCCTCTCCCGGCTTATAATCATATAATCCCATAAGCTCTGCAGCTTTTGTTAATCTAAATTCTACTAAATAAGCTTGAGGAGATTTACCCATCTTCTTTTTAAATATATTGCTGAAATAACTTCGTTCAAGTCCTAATTTTTCTGCCAAGCCTTCTATAGTAATAGGCTTCATATAATTGGCCATAATATAGTTCTTCGCTTTATCGATATAGATGCTCACCGCTTCTTTGTTTTCTCTTTTTCTATCCTCTACCTGTATAAGGAGTTCATAAATTTTACTACAAATATAAAACTCTCTACCTGTTTCAATAAGGTCACTTTCCTTGATCGCTTTAAAAATATACTCTGCTTGAGGGAGCGAAATCACATCCTCCTCAAGACATGTATGAATAGGCAAATCTAGTTCAAATCCTACCCAACAATAATGCCATGGTTCTTTTTGATCAGCTTCATAATAGGTTACTTCAAAAGGATGAATCACAAAGATTTCACCTTGTTTAACATTATAACTACCTCTTGAGCTTTCAAACCTTCCTTTACCAGATAACACATAATGTAATAAATAATAGGGTCTTGTAGCAGGCCCAAATGCATGTCCATTTCTACACTTTTCTTCTCCACATAAAAGTGGCTTAATATCTTTAAAAGGATAATCTCTTAATAAAACTTCTTTAATCATTTTTCCACTTCTCCTAAATTTATTACAAATTTTATATGTACTTATTAAAACAATACGAAACAGATGTATCTTAAAGATTACACACATTATAACAAATTTATCTCACATCATCCAATTACCTATAGTTAATTTTTTTCCTATAATAAATCCAAAGAAAGGAAGTGTAAATATGCTTAAAATTACTTTTTTAGGTGCTGGAAGCACTGTTTTTGCTCGTAACGTTCTAGGTGACTGTATGTGTAGTCCTGTACTACGCGAATGTGAGATCGCACTCTATGACATTGATGCTGAAAGATTAAACGAAAGTCACATGATACTAAATGCTATTAATAAAGGAAAAGGAAATCCTAGTACTATTAAAACTTATCTAGGTTTAGATGCGCTAAAAGATGCTTTAAGAGATGCTCACTTTGTAGTGAATGCTATTCAAGTAGGCGGTTATGATCCTTGTACTATTTTAGACTTTGAAATCCCTAAGAAATATGGTATTCGTCAAACCATAGCGGACACTTTAGGCATTGGAGGCATCATGCGTACCCTTCGTACAATCCCTGTTATGGAAACCTTTGCACGCGCTATGGAAGAGGTTTGCCCTGATGCATGGTTCCTGAACTACACCAATCCAATGGCCATGCTTACAGGCTATATGCAACGCTATACAAAAATAAAAACTATAGGCCTGTGCCATAGCGTACAAACTTGTAGCCGTGAACTTCTAAAATCTGTAGGTCTAGAAGATAAAATTGAAGGGCGCAAGGAACTTATCGCAGGTATTAACCATATGGGATGGCTTCTAGAAATTAAAGATAAAGAGGGTAATGACCTCTATCCAGAAATTAAAAAACGTGCCAAAGCTAAGAATGCTTCTGAAAAACATCACGATATGGTACGTTTTGACTATATGGATAAACTTGGATACTACTGCACAGAATCTAGCGAACATAATTCTGAATACAATATGTTCTATATTAAGAGCAAATACCCAGAACTTATTGATGCGTTCAATATTCCTTTAGATGAATACCCTCGTCGCTGTGTTAATCAAATTGCTGGTTGGGAACATCAACGTGATGACTTACTTGCTCACCCAGTTCTCGAACATAATCGTAGCCAGGAATATGCTTCTTATATCATGGAAGCCCTCGTTACTAATATTCCTTATAAAATCGGTGGAAACGTACTTAACAAAGGCCATCTCATTGAAAACCTTCCTGAAGATGCCTGCGTGGAAGTGCCTTGTCTAGTAGATAATGCGGGCATTCATCCTTGCTATGTAGGTAAGCTTCCAGTACAGCTAGCAGCTATGAATATGACTAACATTAATGTTCAACTTCTCACTATAGAAGCTGCTGTTACTAAAAAGAAAGAACATATCTATCACGCTGCTATGCTAGACCCTCATACAGCTAGTGAACTTTCTATCCCTGATATTATGGCTATGGTAGATGAACTTATAGAAGCTGAAAAAGATTGGCTTCCTGAATACCACTAATCTTCCAAATAAAAAAGGGAGGATTGCAAAATAAAATTTGCAATCCTCCCTTTTTTATTTCTATATTATAAGATACGCTTTACCACTCAAATTTAAAGCAACTTTCCTTTTCATACTTTTCTCCTGCTCTTAAGATGCTATCTTCTATAAAGCAGTCTTCATATCCAATAGGTAAACTCTGAGTCTCAAAACAGATTCCCATTCTTACTTTAGCCATTTCACCATTTTGTAAGCACTTTGGATCATCTGCAAAGTTCATACTATAAATCACTACTACTTTTTGATCTGTTGTTACATACATACGCCTTCTAGAAATAGGATCCTCGTAAACAACTGCCTGCTTACTTCCTTCACGTAATACCCATGGATGATCATAGCCTGATTGAAGTTTTGTACATTCTTCATCAATTTGTGCACCTATACACTTTAAGTTATTAAAATTAAATGCACCTACATCTTTTACCGATAAAAGTTTTCCTGTAGGAATCGAAGCTTCATCGAGTTGTGCGATATAATCGCTACATACTTGTAAGTTATGCATGGTAACAGGCGCTTTTACATCTCCTGATAAATTGAAGTAACTGTGATTTGTTAAGTTAACTAATGTATCTTCATCACTTACTGCTTTATAATGTATTTTTAATTCATTAGATTCTGTTAATGTATAAGTTACTTCAACTTGTACGTTACCTGGATACCCTTCTTCTAAATGGGTACTTACATAAGATAAACTAACACCTACTGCATCTGCGTACTCGAAAGTTTCTACATTCCAAACTTTTTTATTAAAGCCTTCTAATCCACCATGAAGATTGTTTTCTCCATTATTAACTGGCAATTTATAAACTTTGTCATTGAGTGTAAATCTAGCTCCGCCAATACGTCCTGCTGTACGTCCTATAAGAGCTCCAAAACATGCTCCATCTTCTAAATAATCTTCTAAATTTCTATATCCTAGTACTACATTTTCTATATTCCCCTCAGCGTCAGGTACCATAATCTTTGTAATGATACCACCTAAGCTCAGAATTTCTACACTCATTTGCTGTGTATTTGTTAAGGTTATCTTTTGTGCCTGTTTAGATCCTACCTCAATAGCTTCTCTATTTAATCGCATCTTCTCACCTCACACTATCTCTTTGAATAAGAGCAGTTGGAATTGTTACTTTCTTATGCAAACTTCTCCCTGTTGTAAGTTGTTCAATCAAAAGCTCGACCCCTGTTTCAGCCATAAATTCTGTATAAACTTTAACTGTTGTAAGCGCTGGTGTTAAAAATTGTGCTGTTTTAATATCGTCAAAACCTAAAATACTTATATCTTCTGGAATAGAAAGTCCTGCATCAAATATAGCCTTATAAGCTCCTATAGCCATAGGATCACTAGCAATAAAAACAGCAGTTGGTCTATCTTTTTCTTTTAGTAGTTTACCCATAAGACGGTGTCCATCTTCATAAGTAAAACTTCCTTTTAAAATCCATTTCTCTTTTACAGCTTCTTTTTGTGCCATCCATTTTCTATAGGCTATTTCCCTACAGTCATCTAGTTTCTGCTTATCTTTATTAATGAATTCTTCTCCACCAATAAAGGCTATTTTTTTATGTCCAAGCTTTTCTAAATAGTTTAAAGCTTCTTCTACCCCACCCTCATAATCTGCAATAACACTATCATAACGCTTTGGTGCAGGGGAACAATCTAAAAACACAATATGTGGCGAAAGAGCTTCTATTTCTTTAATATCCTCTTCACCAAACTTACCAATTGCCACAAGTCCATCAATTACTTTTTCTTCATTTAAATGATTAATATTGACGTACTGTACATCAAGTTCCTGACATTTCTTCTCTACTGCCAATCTAATAGACAAATAGTAAGGATCCCCCACCTCTTCTTTTTGACTATACCAATTTGCAATACCTATTGTATACTGTTTTGATTTAGATCTACGTGTTCGTGTAGGCGTGTAATTTAAGGCTTCTGCAGTTTCAAAAATCTTCTTTCTTGTCTCTTCTGACACACTCATATTCTGGTCAAAATTAAGTACACGGGAAACTGTAGCTACACATACACCTACCTGAGCTGCGATGTCTTTAATAGTTGCCATATATACCTCTTCTCTAATTTACTCTTTTTTACTTTTAGTATATTACATTCTTACTAGTCTTTCAATATTATATTTTTTATTCTTAAGTAAAATAAACATAATTTTTTACTAAAAATGTTGATTTATTTTACCATTTTAATATAATTAAATTATATTCTAATATTTTAAGGAGGATTCTTATGCACGTAGTGACCATGAAGCAAGAATTCATCAAACTTTTTGACCACGCGCCTGAGCATGCATACTTTGCCCCCGGCCGTATCAATCTTATTGGAGAACATATCGATTATAATGGTGGTCTTGTTTTCCCTGCGCCTATTACACTTGGTACTTATGCACTCGTAAGTAGACGCGATGATACATTAGTAAAAGCTTATTCTATGAATTTTAAAGATCTTGGCCTTATTACTTTTGATTTAAACAACCTTACCTATGATCCAGCACATGACTGGGTAAATTACATCAAAGGTGTAGCAAAAATGCTTGCTGAAGAAGGCACTCCTGTTCCTTCAGGACTTAATCTTGTAGTATTCGGAGATATTCCTAACGGTTCAGGCCTTTCTTCTTCTGCTTCGCTTGAAATGCTTACAACTTATATCTTTAAAGATTTATTTAATTTTAATTTATCCCCTGTAGATTCTGCCCTTTTAGGTAAAAAAGTAGAAAATCTTTATATCGGTGTAAATAGTGGTATCATGGATCAATTTGCCATAGCTTTAGGTAAAAAAGATCATGCAGTTTTACTAAACTGTGAAAATTTAGATTATGGATATTTCCCAATAAAGCTCGAAGATCATTGTATAGTTATTATGAATACTAATAAACGTCGTGAACTTGCCGACTCTAAGTACAATGAACGCCGCAGTGAATGTGAAAGCGCTCTTTCTAAACTCCAAACTGTCTTAAATGCACCTAACTTATGCTCTATAGTGCTTGCTGACTTAGAAGCTCATAAAAACCTTTTAACAGAAGTCGAATACCGCAGAGCACATCACGTTATTACAGAAAATGAACGTGTTAAACAAGCAACTGAATGCTTAAAAGCTAACAACTTAGAAGAATTCGGTAAACTTCTTAATGCTTCTCATACTTCTCTTTGCCATGACTATGAGGTGACAGGCAAAGAACTTGATGCACTCGTTGAAGCGGCATGGGAAGCACCTGGTATTGTAGGTGCACGTATGACAGGTGCTGGATTCGGTGGCTGTAGTTTAGCTATCGTAGAAAAAGACTCTGCTGAAGCCTTTACTAAATATGTAGGTGCTAAATATGTAGATGCTATCGGTTATGAAGCTTCCTTCTACATCGCATCTATCGGTGATGGTCCTACTTGCATTCAAATGGAAGGAGATGAGGCACATGTCTAACCTTTTCTCGCTTGTAGATAGACTTATTGTGCTTTCTCTAGATGCAAACCTTATAGAGGAAACAGACATTCAGTACGTACGTAATCGTATCCTTTCTGAATTTGGTGAACTGAGCTACGAGGAAACTGAAGAAGCTACAGGTTCTCTTTATGATACATTAGATGCACTTTCTGACTTAGCCATGCAAAAAGAACTTATTGGCGATACATTAGCAGAAAAAGATATCTTTACTTCTCGTCTTATGAATCTTTTCCTAGATAAACCTTCTGTAGTTAATGCTAAGTTCTTTGAACACTACGCTCATTCACCAGAAGAAGCTACAAACTACTTCTATGCTATGAGTCAGGCTTCTAACTATATTAAAATGAACCGCATTGCTAAAAATAAGCAATTTACAACATCTTCTCCTTACGGTCCTATTGAGATTACTATCAATTTATCTAAACCTGAAAAAGACCCTAAGCAGATTGCAGCAGAAAAACTTCTTGCAAGCAGTAGTTACCCAACTTGCCTGCTTTGTACTGAGAATGAAGGCTTCGAAGGTACACTTAAGCAACCTGATCGTGCTAACCATCGTATGATTCGCCTTGCTATTAATGATGGTGACTGGATGCTTCAATATTCTCCTTACCTTTACTACAACGAGCACTGCATCCTTTTATCAGCAAACCATACTCCAATGCAAGTAACTGGGGAAACTTTCTACACCTTACTTGGCTTTACAAAACAGTTCCCTCATTATTTCATAGGTTCAAATGCAGATCTTCCTATTGTAGGTGGCTCTATTCTTTCTCATGAGCATTACCAAGGCGGGCACTACACCTTCCCTATGGATCATGCTACAACACTCTTTAACTTTACACCTAATGAATACCCAAATGTAGAAGGGCATGTCCTTAACTGGCCTCTTTCTACACTTGAACTCACAAGCACTTCTCTTAGTGACTTAGCAGAGTGTAGCAATATGATTTTAAAACTTTGGCGTAATTATAGTGACGAGAGTCTTGGTATTCTCTCTCATACTGGTGATACACCTCACAACACCATTACACCAATTTGCAAACGTCAAGGTGATAAATATGTTATGCGTCTTGTACTTCGCAACAACCGTACAAATGATGAACATCCTCTAGGTATCTTCCATGCCCACGAAGATGTACACCATATTAAAAAAGAAAATATCGGTCTTATTGAAGTAATGGGTCTTGCAATCTTGCCAGCGAGACTTCTTACTGAGTTAGAAACGATTAAAGCTTATATCTTATCTGAATCCCAAGATGTTCCTCCATATCATAAGGCTTGGGCAGATATGCTTAAAGAAAAGTACATACCAGATACTCATTTAGACGATTATATCACAGCAGCACTTGGAGATAAGTTTGTTCAAGTACTCGAACACTGTGGCGTATACAAATTAACTGATGAAGGTTTAGTTGGCCTTAAAAAATTCCTTAGCAACTTTGCAATATTATAAATCGGACATACAAAAACTGCTGTAAATATATATTACAGCAGTTTTTTATTCATCTGATTCCATAATCCCTTCAAGATAACTTTCTAATTTTAAGACAATGCCCTCTGTATTACCATGTATTTCTTGATAAGGCAACGTTTCATCATCTATATAAATATAACCATCTCGTGTTAAGTACATTCTTTGAAATAGAGTTTCTCCCTTTACCAAATATTCAATATCAATCGTATAGTACCTCCCATCTGGTGAGCTATGATATTTTTTGTCCCATACTTTACAATACTTAAATGCCTTCATCAATGCTGCTATTTCTTCAAACTGTTCTTGATGAATAGCAATCGTTTCAGAAGCTGGTGTTATCCCATCCCACCACGTTACACGTACGATACAGTTTACAATTTCTGTCTCCTCCTCAATATGATTCATTTTCTCAAAAGTCACAGGCCTAGTCATTATAAAGAAACCTATAACCATTATCCCTAGTACAAAAGCTGGCCAATATCGTACTTTCTTATCCAATCTCTCTACCCCCAAGCTTTAATTTATCTCTAAAAACTAGTTCTCTTACCAGTATTTATATTCTATTTCCTCGTCGGTTATTTCATTTAACCTAACTCTTTTCCCCATTCTAGCTCCCTCTCTTATTACTGTTTAACACGTCATATCCTATTCCTTTCTCTTTATATCCATTCTTTTCAAACATACTATCTTATGCAAAGACTCTGCTTCTTTCTATTTACTCTTGCCATAGTAGCTCTAAAAAAGCCATCTAAACCTTTAATAGCTTAGATGGCATCTTCTTATACTTTTCTAACTCTCTTTTTTATTAACAACATTTTTTACAACGTCTACCAAGTCTACACCTGTTAATGAATCAATGACTTCTGGAAGTTGTGCTACAATGTTGGTTACATTTTTAGTAATCTTACTTGCACCGCCATCTCCTCCATTATCAATAACCACGATTTTTTCTGTTTTACTAAGTGGTTCAGAGATAGCTGCTGCAATTTCAGGTAATCTTGATGTAAGCATTTCAACAATAGCTGCTTCGCCGTATTGTTTGTAAGCCTCTGCTTTTTCTTTCATGGCTTCTGCCTCTGCTTTCATAGCATCAGCTGTAGCTTCACCCTTAAGCCTAATAGCTTCTGCTTCTGCCATACCTTTAAGCTTGATGGTTTCAGCTTCTGCTTCTGCACGCTTAATCATCTCAGTACGTTCAGCATCGGCTTTTTGTTCAATACGATATTTTTCAGCTTCTGCATTCTTTTCAATTTTGAACTTATCTGCTTCTGCCACTTTCTTAATCGTTGCTTCAAGTTCACGTTCACGTTTTTTAGCTTGTTGCTCTGCAATTTCTGTTTGACGTTGTTCTTCAAACAATTCAGCATTTTTCTGTCCTTCAATAACTTGCTTCCTAACAATATTTTCTTCTACTTGATAAGCAAGGTCTGCTTTAGCCTGTGCACGTTGTTCTTGTTCTTTGTATTCCTGAACTTTTAATTCTTTTTCTTTTTCAGCACGTGCAATTTCTGTCTCAGCTAAAAGCTGTGCCTCGCGACCTGCACGCTTAGCTTCTGCTGTTTTTTGCATTTGCTCTTTTTGAGCTTCTGCTTCTGCAATCGCCGCATTTTTCTTTACCTCTGCAATTTGTTTTGCTCCAAGTGCTTTTAAATACCCTTGCTGGTCATCAATATCACGAATTGTAAAAGTAGTGATTTCAAGCCCCATTTTTTCCAGATCAGATTTTGCTACACTTTCGACTTGATTAGCAAACATCTCCCTATCTTTATAAATTTCTTCAACCGTCATTTTAGAAATAATTTCACGTAATTTCCCTTCAAGTACATCTTGAACTGTTGCTTTAATAACTTGAATGGTTTCTTTTTCACGACCTGTATTAAACTGCTCTACAGCTTGCAGGATGCATTCTTTATCAGATTTTACTTTAATAATTGCAACGCCATCTGTATCAAGTGGTACACCGTTACTATCTAAAGAACCAAAAGTTTTAATTTCGACTTTCATGTTTTCCAGGGAAATACGGTCTACCTGTTCGAAAATAGGAATAACAACCCCACCGGCCCCACTAATAACACGCTTTTTAAGACCTGTTACAACAATAGCCTTATCTTGTGGAGCTTTCTTCCAAAGTAGAGCAATCAAAAGCAAAATAACAACAATTCCTACTACTACGCTTATAAGTGTAATAATCATAGTATCCATTTTATCTCCCCCTTAATTAATTCATTCTATACTCAATATAATATTTTGAATATAACTAAATTATACAAAAAAGAGTCTGCTTATGCAAACTCTTTCTTATCTTATATTTTCACTTAGTTTTCTTTTAATACGTTGAAGAGCATTATCAATAGATTTTACAGACTTACCCATCTCATGGGCAATCTCATGATAATTTTTGCCTTGTGTGTGACTTAAAAGTACTTCCCATTCTAAATCGCTAAGGGTCTCTTTCATATGCTTTTTCAGAAGCTTCAAATCTTCTTGATGAATAATGAGTTCTTCTGGATTTGGTCCTACTTCATCTCTTAAGGTATCCATTAAAGTGATTTGATCTTCTTCTTCCCCCGCTATAGGTAAGTTTAAAGAAATACTTGTATTAAGAGGCATATGCTTTTGTCTTGTAGCTGTTTTAAAAGCTGTACTAAGCTGTCTTGTAATGCATAAAGTTGCAAAAGACTTAAAAGTTGTATCTTTGTTTGGATTATAATCACATATAGCTTTAAATAATCCAATCATACCCTCTTGAATCAAGTCTTCCCTATCTGCACCTATGAAATAAGTGGATTTAATCTTTTTCCTTACAAATATTTTATACCTTTGAATAAGAATTTCTATACAGTTTAAATCTCCAGACCTATAAGCTGCAATAAGCTCTTCATCTGTTAAGACCTCGGGTGTCATCATACCTATCCCCTCCTTAGTCTATCTCTCCAAGACATAAGCCTTCATCTCTCTTGTAAAAATTTTAGAAGTAACGTTGTCTTACAACTTCATAAGCAAGAATACTTGCTGCTACAGACGCATTAAGAGAAGTTACTTTCCCATACATTGGAATTCTAACAACGAAGTCACATTTACTCTTAACAAGTTTAGATACACCTTCGCCTTCACTACCGATTACAATACCAATTGGTCCTCTTAAGTTATCTGTATAAATGATTTCACCATCCATATCTGCACATGCTACCCAGATCCCTTTTGCTTTAAGCTCTTCAATTGTTTGTGCAATATTAGATACTTTCGCTACCTTTGTATATTCAATAGCACCTGCTGATGCTTTAGATACTGTTGAAGTAAGCCCTACTGCACGACGTTTTGAAATAATAATACCATGTACACCTGCATTATGTGCTGAACGAATAATAGCCCCTAAGTTATGTGGGTCTTGAATGTTTTCAAGGATAAGAATAAATGGATCTTCACCTTTAGACTTTGCATCATTTAAAATTTCATCGATTTCAACATATTTGTGTGCACTTACATAAGCTACCACACCTTGATGTTTTTCCATGTTACACATTTCATCAAGTTTTGTTTTTTCAACTTCTTGCACAACAATCCCACGTTGTTTTGCATCACCCATGATTTTTTTGATAGAGCCTTCCATTTGACCTTTTTGTACAAGGATTTTTTCAATATCACGACCTGATTTTAATACTTCAAGTACTGAGTTTCTACCAAATAAGATGTTTTCATCAACTACTACACCTTCTTTTGGTTGTTTGCTTCTAGCTGGTCTTTGGTTATAAGAAGGTCTTCTATTTGTAGCTTTTTCACCTTCACCACCTTTTTCGCCTTGTGCTTTATTAGATGTTTTTTTACCATCTACTACTTTTTCACCTTGTACTTTATTAAATGGCTTCTTGCCTTGGTGCCCTTTACCTTGGCATGGTTTTTTCTTAAATGGCTTTTTGCTTTCTGCTGGTCTATTTTCAGTTGTTTGCTCTAAATTCATTACTATTTGTTCTCCTTTTTCTTCTTGAGTTCATCAAGGTCTTGTTTAGATATACCGCCTGTTACTAAAATCATAATCATATAAACGACTCCACCTACTGCAACAGCTCCAAGAGTCATCACCGCATTTTGTATCGTTGATGAAGCATCTAATACTTTCCCTAAAAGTCCATAAGTAAAGTAAGCTGCAACGCCCATTGTAAGCGCTGAAATAAGTGGCTTAATAATAACTAATGCTACATTAAGTTTAAAGCCTGTAATCTTTTTAACGGCTATAAAGTTGTAAAGTGTAAATACACCATATCCTGCAATAGAAGATAATGGCGCTCCTAAAATACCTAATGGTGTACCTACTAAAATAATGTTAAGTACCGCTTTTACAACTGCTGCAAGTCCAATTGCTTGTACTGGAATCCATACTTTTCCAAGTCCTTGTAATACCCCAGTCATAGCTTGTCCTAACATAATAAATGGAATACTGAAAGCTGCTACTTGAAGAATTGGGCCACCTTGCAGTGATTCTGGGAATAAGAAGCCCATAATTGGCACAGCAAGTACTGCAAGTCCAATAGCTGCTGGCAAGGATAAAAGTAATCCAAAGCGTGAGCCAAGTTCCATCTTATCTTGCATTTCCTTGTGATCTTTACGTGCTACCGCTTCTGCAATAGCAGGAACAACACTTGTTACAAGTGCCATACCAAAAGCAAGTGGTAGATTAACAAGTGTTGAAGTATTTGTAAGCTGTCCAAAAAGATTAGCTGCATCTAAGTCAGACATACCACCCTTTACAAGTACAGCTGTTACAATAGCAGAATCCATAAAATTCATAACAGAGTTAACTGCTGCCCCAATAGAAATTGGAATAGCAAGTACAAGTACAACTTTTACAACACTTTTAAATGGTGTCGCAATAGTAGCTTGTTTTTGACTGTCCATTTCCTCATGAATTTCTTTTTTATGTTTAAGATATAAAAGTGCAAGTACTAATGCACCACATACACCACCTACTACAGAGCCAAAAGATGCTCCACCTGCTGCATAACCTACATTTGGCATAAAGAAGTAAGCAAGTCCAAGTCCTGCTACAACACGTCCAAAGTTCTCTAGAACTTGTGAAATAGCTGTTGGAACCATGTTCTGCATACCTTGGAAATAACCACGGTATACACCCATAATACAAACAAAGATTGGGCTTAGGCTAAGTCCCCATAAAGAATAGATTGTCTGCTCTTCCCATCTGAATGCTTTAATAAGTAATGGTGATCCTATGATGAAAAATCCAGACATAATCAGACCTACAATAATCATAAAACGCATAGTATGCTTAAAGATTAAGTGTGCTTCCTTATACTGACCTAAAACTCTTTTTTCGGCTACTAATTTTGAAATAGTTGAAGGAATGGCTACGATTGCAATAGAACTTAAAAAAGTATAAATTGGATAACCGTATCCATAGTATCCCATCCCTACATTCCCAATAAGTGAACCAAGTGGTATTCTAAAAAAGGCACTAAGTACTTTAGCGAAAAGTGCTGCTACTGATAAAATCAGTGCCCCTTTTACAAACTTTCCTGTTGCTTTTGACATAATTTCCTCCTTAGTACAACGTCTTATAATGCATTAAGGCCTATTTCAATGATTTCATTGATACGGTCTATTCTACCCTCCAAATATAAATACCCTATGAGGGCCTCAACACCTGTTGCATGTCTATATTCTGTAATATCGGCATTCTTAGGTGCTGAGATACTTTTTGCATTACGACCTCTTTTTAACACTTGCAGCTCTTCTTCTGTAAGCATATCTTCTATAAGATGATAAAGCTTCGCCTGAGCTGTAGCACGTACTAGCTCGCGTGAAGCCTTATGCATTTTATTTACTGGCATATTCCCACGACTTAAAACATACGTGCGAATAAAAAGTTCATATACTCCGTCTCCAATGTAAGCAAGTGCTAACGGAGAATAGGTATTGGCTTTATGCGTATTCATTTTTGTAGTCACATTTAAAACTTCATTAAGATTAGTATTCATATTCTAACGCTTTATATACGTTTAAAACGTACTCCTTCTCTTGTATCTTCAATGAGCACACCTTGCTCTTTAAGGAACTCACGAATTCTATCAGCTTCAGCAAAGTCTCTTGCTTTTTTAGCTGCTGTTCTTTTTGCAATATATTCTTGTACTTCATCATCCGATAAAGCATGTGCTTTTTCTTCACCTGATTCATAGATAAGACCAAGAATATTGACAAGCTTCATAAACTCATCATATACAGCTTGCGTAAAGTCTTTTGTAGCACCTTCTTTAGCATAAGTATTTGCAAATTTAACAAGTTCAAAGACAACGCTTATAGCATCTGCTGTGTTAAAGTCATCTTGCATAGCCTCATGGAATTTAACTTCGAAACCTTTAAGTTCTTCTAAAAGAACAGTCTCCTCATTTGTTAAAGGTTCACCTTTTGCATGGATAAGGGCAAATTCTAAGTTAGACTTACATGTTTTAATACGCTCTAACCCATTTTTTGCAGCTTCCATTAAATCATTGCTATAATTAAGTGGACTTCTATAATGAGCACTCAGCATGAAGAAACGTACTGTATCATAACCGAATGCTTCACCTACATCTCTTAACACTTTAAAGTTACCAAGAGACTTACTCATTTTGTGATTATCAATATTAAGGAAGCTATTGTGCATCCAATAATTAGAGAATGTCTTTCCATTGGCCGCTTCACTTTGTGCAATCTCATTCTCATGGTGTGGGAACACTAAATCTTCACCACCAGCATGAATATCTATTGTCTCACCTAAGTATTTTTTACACATCGCAGAACATTCAATATGCCAGCCTGGTCTTCCCTCACTCCATGGACTTTCCCAGTAAGGTTCACCATCTTTTTTAGGTTTCCAAAGTACAAAGTCCATAGGATTTTTCTTTTCCTGCGCAACTTCAATACGTGCACCAGCTTCAAGCTCATCTAATACTTTTTTAGAAAGCTTACCATACTCATTAAAGGCTGTTGTATCAAAGTATACTGTACCCTCTACCTCATAAGCAAAACCTTTTTGGATTAAAGTTTCGATCAATTTAATAATACCGTCCATCTCTTCTGTTACACGTGGATGATGAGTTGCACGTTTTACATTAAGATTTTTAGCATCTTGAAGCGTCTCACTAATATACTCTTCCACAAGTTCTGTTGTACTGCGACCTTCTTCATTGGCTTTATTAATAATCTTATCATCTACATCTGTAAAGTTTTGAACGTAGTTTACATCGTAACCTATTGCTTCAAAATATCTTCTTACTGTATCAAATACGATATATGGTCTAGCATTCCCAATATGAATGAGATTATAAACTGTTGGACCACACACATACATACGCACCTTATTTTCTTCAATAGGTTTAAAGGTTTCTTTTTGTTTTGTAAGAGTGTTATAAATTTTAATCATTTCTCTCTTCCTTTCCTTCGTAATGATCTTTTCTATAGTTTTCACATACTTCTTTTCCGGTGCAGTTAGGCACAGTGCAGTGATGATCATGAGACATCATCGATGTATGAATATGTGTTATACTTTCTATTTGCCCGAGTTTCTTCTCTAATACTTCTATTGTATTTTTAAGCTTACAGATTTCCATTTGAATAGGGTCTGGTACTTTAACCTGATCAAGCTGCTTACATGGATTGACTCTTTGACCTGCTACTTTTACAACTCTTCCTGGAATACCTACTACAGTAGAATCTTCTGGTACTTCTTGAAGGACTACTGCATTGGCTGCAATACGTGAATTATCGCCAACTTTAAAAGGTCCTAATACTTTAGCACCTGTACTAATCATTACATTGTTACCGATAGTAGGATGCCGCTTGCCGTGATCTTTCCCTGTACCGCCTAATGTAACACCATGATAGATGGTAACATTCTCACCAATTTCACAAGTTTCTCCTATAACAACACCCATACCATGATCGATAAATAATCCTTTACCAATAGTAGCTCCTGGATGAATCTCAATACCCGTAAGTCCTCTACCTAATTGTGAAATGAGTCTTGCTATAAAAAAATGATCTTTTTTATAAAGCTTATGCGCTATTCTATGGAATAAAAGTGCATAAAAACTAGGATATAAAAATACTTCTGCTGACTTTTTAATGGCCGGGTCACGTTCTTTAATAACTTCGATTTGCTCTTTAATATAGCCCATAACTCTCATCTCCTTTATTTTTAAATGTACATAAAAAAACTCCCCTCTATAATCAGAGGCGAGTTATACGCGGTTCCACTCTGTTTAAAGCACCTAAGTATGCCAGGTACTCTATCTTAATGGCTTTAACGCAGCTTATACGTTCTATACTACTTTCTTTCGCATAGAAAGCTCCAGAATGCACTTCATATAGTTCTTCATAACACACTTCCAGCCATGATGTGTCTCTCTAGAATAAAGCTTCTATATTACTCTTTCCTTCATTGCTTTTCCTTTATAAATTTTAATTATACATTTCAGTATATGATACTTTCATATTATAATGCATAAAAAGAAGGGTTTCAACTGATATATGAATCATTATATTAAAAGATTAGATTTTCGTGCTTATTTTACTATAATATAAAAAGTATAAAAATATAAGAAAGAAGGTACTTTATGTCTAATACTTCATTACATATTTTAAATGGGCAATGTCTATATGATTACCTTGAAACAAATAATCTTTTTAAAGAAGGCATTTATATTCCTTTTAATGAGGCCATGTGCGTCGGTAAAGTCACTGATCTACCTTTTACATCATCTTTTATAGCCAAGAGACCTCGTGTACATCATATTACTGCTTCAGACTATGAAGCTATTACACTCAATCCCCTTGCACCTCTTTTACAAACTGACTTAAATAAACATTTTGATGAAATCCATCTTTACTTTGATCATGATATGTTCTGCCAAATGAATCTACTTACCCTATTAGCTTATCTAGATACTATGCACTTTACAGGCAAGGTCAACTTTCATCTTATCTATACAGATTTTATCAACAAGGACTTACAAGCTATCCAAATTTATCCACTTTCTTGTTCAGGTTATGCAGATATTTATAGAAAAGTTTTTATGAAAAAAGAAATCCCTTCCGCCCCTTTAATGCCTGTTCTTCAAAAAGGCATAAGGCTCTATCTTAATACCTTTGATGATGACTGGGAAGTTCTCACTTTTATCAAAGAGCATAAAAATTTATCTGATCGAAAACTGGCAGCTTTATTACTCCAAACCTTTACAGCCTATGGATTAGGAGATGTACAGTATCTAGATCTTATTAACAAGGTCCGTCTTAATTAACATTAAGACGGACCTTGTTACAGTCTTTCTACTTCCTTTGCTTATCTCTTACATCTATAAAGATAGAATATCACTATTTCTCTATATGAGTTGGAGTGGCCTCTTTTACCATAATCATCCCATCATAGCTTGTATCAGGTACTAAGCTTAACGTATAACTCATCTTTAGTAATTTTTGCCACTCATTAAATTCAGAACCTATATTAGCCATAGACTGTGAATGTTCAAGAATAGCTTTTAATTCTGGCTGAGTTTTTGCCTTTTCAAAATCTAAGAAGTACATATTATGAGGTAAATCCATAAACTGCTCTATAAGTGTATTGTTATTTTTGAGTGTAAAATGCTTCGCCTCTCCTTTTGAGTTATTGGCTCTAAAAGTACTTTGGTAAAAGTCTGTTCCTATAGCATAGTAAGCATCTCCAAATTCATCAAATAAACGGCTCCCCATAGTCGTATAAGAAAGCCCTGATTTAGACTTTGTAATATGTCCATTGTGACCTGTAATAAAAAGTTTCTCATCTTCTTCATACTCTAAAATCCATTTCACCTTCTGACTCATATAAGTATCTCTTGTCTGTGAATAATTAGCTTTTCCTAACTGCAACGTTGCATTTTCTTTAAGACACTGAGCATATTGAAGGGCTAAGGTGTATTCTTTTTCACTGGTCTCTTTTATATAAATAGCCCTATTCTCACTCATTTCCATCATTAAGGTATTTAGCTCTGATAAGGCGTATTCTATCTTTTCCTTAGCTTGTGTGTAGACTGTCGCATTATTTAAGTCAGCTAATTTTTCTTCATAGGATTTAGCGAGCTTCTCATCTATTTGACCTAAATAGCTTAGGAGTCCCTCTTTACTATAATCATATCTTTGCATATCAAATCCGTAAAACTTAATCTTTTCATCATCTGTTACACCCTGATTATAGTTATGCATCCACTGCACCAAATTTTCCATTTCCTGCGTACGGTAAATTTCAAACCCAATGGCCTCTACTGCTTCTTTAGCAGTTCCTTCACCTGTTAGTATATAATCATTCACTTTCTGGCAACCTCCAAAGTCGCCTTCTATAGCAAAGATCTTACAGCCATTATGCTCTAATACTGCTTCAAAAACCTCTTGTTTCAACACCTGGAATTCTGAATTACCATGTGTTGCTTCCCCAAGCCCTATAATCTTCACATCATCTGGGACCTTAATAGCTTCAATATCTGTAACATACTGCATCATATTCTCTACTTTTTTAGCTTCTGTCTGCATAGCACATCCTGTAACAAGACAAGCCGTAATACTTATACTTATTAATCCCTTTATCAAATTTCTCATTTTCATTTTTTCTCCCCCTTTTACTCTACAATTTTATAATAATTTCTTGCTGTAAGGCTATAAACAAATGTATATAAGACACTAAATATAAGAACTGTTACAATAAGACATCCTATAAATAACATACTATTTTCAAATCCTAATATAGCTAACATTTTAAGGATAATTTTAGAGGCTACCATAACATGAATAAAGGCTACTATAACAGGTAGGAAGAATACAGCAATGACTTGGGAACGTATAACCTTTCTTACCTCCTCCTTACTCATACCTACTTTTTGAAGAATCTTAAAACGCTCCTGATCATCATAGCCTTCAGAAATCTGCTTATAGTAAATAATTAAAGCTGTTGCCATACTAAAAAGAAGCCCAAGGAAAATCCCCACGAATAAAAGTCCACCATACATCATCTGATAATCTGCTCTTGTAAATCGCTCGGATGCTACAGCAGCATTGATAAATCCTGCCTGTTCTAGTTCATTCTCTATAGCTTTCATGAGCTCATAATCACTCTTTTTATTGGCATTTGTATCAAATCCATAGACATAAGAAAAATCAGATTGACTCTCTACTTTTCGCTCTAAACTTTGGTAGATTTTTTGGATAACCTCTTTACTTTCTACAACGAAAATATATCTTTGTATAATGCTTGACTGAAACATCTTACTTATTTCCACTTCTTCAAGCTGTTTTTTAATCAAAAACTTATCTTCTCCAAATTTTACACTATCTCCTTTAAGCTTATTCCCTTGTTCATATACAAGTACTTCTCCTGGCTGTAAAACTTCACTTTGTTCTTTTAAAGTATTATAAACATCAAGTGGTATAAGTCCTACACCACTGAGATCATCAAAATTAAATCCATTTTTTAAAGGCTCTTTAAAGCACTTACCATCATATTCAAGCATCAAATAATGAATCTGCTGAGTATAAATATTGGACATCTCAATACCTAATTGATCACATACTTTTTGGATAACCTCTACTACTAAAGGTATTTGCTCCTTTGTGATTTGTTCTACTGCGGTCATCATTTCTCTATCATATTGACTTTTAATAATTCCATCTACACCTACAGCAATACTAGAAGTAGCAGAAAGCATAATAAGTACTGCTGTTGTTAGTATACAAATATTAGCAAGTCCTACCGCATTTTGTTTCATACGATAAATCATACCTGAAAGTGTGATAAAGTTCGGATTTCTATAGTAAAGTCTTTTATTCTTTTTCAGCGCTTTTAATACGATAATACTGCCTCCTATAAATAGGGCATAGGTTCCTATCATAACTAAGATAACCGCTAATAAGAAAGTATCTATTGCACTTACTGGAGATTCTATTTGTAAGGCAGTAACATAACCACTACTTAAACTCATTATCCCTATAAGGGTGAGTAACCATCTTGATCTAGGCTCTTTCTCCCCTGCTCGTGCTTTTTGTAAAAGTTCCATAGGATTAGCTCTATAAATCTGCACTATATTCCATATTAAAATAGTACTATATATACCTATAAACACTAGACAGGTTAGACTAATAGATTGCATAGGAATCTCAAATCCCGAAGGCACTTCAAAATCAAAGATTTTTAATAGAATAAGAAGCATCATTTTGCTAAAAGCAATTCCAACTATTAAGCCTCCCACTATGCTTGCCATGCCTATGACAAATGTTTCAATACTTAAGACTTTAGCAATGTGTTTCTTGTCCATACCTAGTATGTTAAAAAGTCCAAATTCTTTTTGTCTACGTTTAATTAGAAAACTATTGGTGTAGAAAAGAAAAATTCCAGCAAATAACCCTACTACACCCACTCCTAGTGTTAATACATACTGAATACTTGCACCATCATTCATCTTTCCTAATGTTTCACTAATGCTTAGAAACTGAATGATATAAAACATTACTACGGTACAGACTGAGGCTATCATGTAAGGCCCATAGGTTTTAGCATTCTTTTTAATATTCCTTATAGCCATTTTAAGATAGAACTTATTTCCCATTAAGTTCACCACCTGTCGCAAGAAGTGTAAGGGTATCTGCTATCTTGTGATACATTTCTTCCTTACTCATTGCCCCCTTATATATTTGATGAAAAACTTCTCCATCTTTGATAAAAAGTACACGTTTAGCATGACTTGCTGCTTTCGTACTATGTGTTACCATAAGTAAGGTCTGCCCTTCCTCATTAATTTCTTCAAATAGTTTCAGTAGTTCATCTGTAGCTTTAGAATCTAGGGCTCCTGTTGGCTCGTCAGCCAGTACAATTTGAGGCTTTGTAATAAGTGCTCTAGCTACGGCACACCTTTGTTTTTGCCCACCAGATAGTTCATAGGGATGCTTTTCTAATAAATCCTTGATCCCAAGCTTCTTGACCAAAGGTGCAAGCCTACTTTCCATCTCCTCCACCGTTTTATCTGATAGAACAAGTGGTAAGAAAATATTATCTTTCACAGAAAAAGTATCTAGTAAATTGAAATCTTGAAATACAAAACCTAAATGCTCACGTCTAAAGACTGCCAGTTCCTTCTCCTTCATTCCCTCTATACTTTGTCCATTTAACAAAATCTTGCCACTTGTAGGCCTATCAAGTGTAGCTAAAATATTAAGGAGAGTTGTTTTCCCGGCCCCAGACTCCCCCATAATAGCTACATATTCTCCCTTTTCTACCGAGAAACTTACGTTAGATAGAGCTATAACTTGGCTTCCACCAAAACGTATTTGATATATTTTTTTTAAGCTTTTTGCTTCTAATAACATGATGATCTTTCCTCCTAAGCATTTTCTTGTCTCTAGTATAATAAAAAAGAGAAATGCTCCGCCATTTATATAGCTTACATTTCTCTTGTCAACCTTACACTTTTGTAAGGGCTACTTATTCAATCATTCTCTCTATCATCTCAAGATTAATGAAAACTTTTGTACCCTTTCCTACTACAGATTCTATTTTAATGGTATGTGATAATCTACTTAAGATTTTTTTGCATAAATAAAGCCCAATACCTGTAGACTTCTTATGCATATGTCCATTATAACCTGTAAAACCACTTTCAAAAACACGCGGTAAATCTTCCTCCTGAATGCCAATACCAGTATCTTCTATAACAAGTGTATACTTCTTGTCTTCATCCATATAAATAGAAATACTTCCTCTTTTAGTATACTTTAACGCATTGGATAACACCTGCTCTATTACAAAAAGTAGCCATTTTTCATCTGTCAATACCCAAGTATCTACACATTCATAATGAAGTGAAATCTTCTTTCTAATAAAACTTCCAGCATATTTATGTATGGCCTGCTTAATAATAGAGTCTAAATTTTGTCTTTTTAGAACAAGGTCCGTGCACATATTCTCCATCCGCATATAATGTAATACGATTTCAACATACTCTTCAATTTTAAAAAGCTCTGCCAAAAGCTCTACTGCATCCTCTCCTTCCATAGTCTGCAGCATCAGGTTCATCCCTGCAATAGGCGTCTTAATCTGGTGCACCCATAAAGTAAAATACTCTAGTATTTCCCGTGCTTTAGCATCTGCTGAAGATAAATCATCCCTTCTTGCTCTGTCTATTATCGTAACAATTTGATTATAATCTACTTCTATCTGATTCCTAGAAGAAGGTAGCTGCTCAATCATACTTTGTGCATGTTTTTTAATATTCATAAGCTTTTCATGCTTTTTACAAAAGCTATAAAAACTTTCTACAAAGAAAATACTACCTAAGACGAGACATAATATCATTGCATAATATACTATTTCCGCTGGTACATTATATAAGAAAGGAAGCATGATAAAAATAGTGCTAAACATACTTAGCATCATAATAAGTCTCATATGGCACTTTAAATATATTTTTAAGTACCCCATAAATTTCCTCATCTTATCCTATACCCCACGCCTTTTTGTGTCACAATGAAGTTTACTATACCTATTTCCTCTAGCTTTTTACGTAACCTTGTTACATTAACTGTAAGTGTATTATCATCAATATAATGATCGGACTCCCATAAACGCCTTATAATAGCATCTCTTGATACACACTTACCTGCCTGTTCCATAAGCACTATCATAATTTTTCCTTCATTCTTAGTGAGCTCTACAGTCCTGCTCTCATAAGTTATACTTAAATTATCCTTATCTAAAATAACGCCCACATGTTCAAGTAATGCACCTTGCCCTGCAAAATCATAGCTACGTCTTAGTAAGGCCTGTATTTTAGAAATAAGCACATTAAGATCAAAAGGCTTAGCAATAAAATCATCTCCCCCCATATTCATAGCCATGACAATATTCATATTATCTGCTGAAGAAGAAATGAACATTATAGGAACTTTAGATACCTTTCGAATCTCTGTACACCAATGATACCCGTTATAAAACGGTAAAGAAACATCTAAAAGTACAAGATGTGGTTTAAACTGTACAAAAATAGGAAGTACTTCCTTAAAGTCCTCTATACGTAACACCTCATATCCCCATGCCCTTGCTTGCTTCTCTATGGCTTTAGCAATGATTTCATCATCTTCTATAATCAGCACTCTAAACATTTTCTATCCGTCCTTATCTTACTCATTTATGCCTCAAGCATAACATACTTATTATAAAAGCTACAATACCTGTACCATAATAAAAAAAATCTCATCTTAATTAAAATTAAGATGAGATTTTTACTATTTTTTATCTAATAAAACAATCGCCTGACTTGAAATACCTTGTTGGGTACCTGTAAAGCCAAGACCTTCTTCAGTTGTTGCTTTTACATTAATTTGATTTACCTCAATATTTAAGGCTGCTGCTATATTTTCTCTCATTGTCATAATATGTGGTGCCATTTTAGGTTTTTGAGCAATAATTGTTGCATCTATATTATGGATAACGGCGCCCTTCCTATCTAATATTCCTTTTACATGTCCTAATAGTTTAATACTAGAGATACCTTTATACTGAGGGTCTGTATCTGGAAAATGCTTGCCGATATCTCCGCCAGCTATAGCACCAAGTAATGCATCCATAATAGCATGTACAAGTACATCTGCATCTGAATGGCCAAGTAATCCTAGTGTGTGTTCAATTTCCACTCCACCTAATATAAGTTTTCTATCCTCGACTAATTTATGCACGTCATATCCCATACCAATTCTTAACATCTTTTCATCCTCTTCCTTTGTTTCTCTTCATACCCTTTAAGCTTTAAGTATCTATCTGCTTAGAATAGGTTCAAATTTTTTATCTATATTATATACTAACTTTCTATACCTTTAAATATACACCCTAAAAAAGTCGAATTTCCCTAAAACACAAAAAAACACCTAAGCCACTTTAATGACTTAGGTGCCCTTATTAATCGACTATTTGAATCCCAATTCCTACTAATCCTGGTCCCGTATGTACACCAAGTGCTGGACTAATTTGGCCTTCTATAAAATCTTTCATACCCGGTAATGCTTTTATAAGATCTGCTTTCATATTTTCAGCTTCTTCTTTTGCATATCCATGAAGTAAAGCTATATTATAATGTTTTCCTTTAGAGGCAAATTCTACTGCTAACTCTTTCATTTTTTCTAGAGATTTCTTTCTACCTCTTACTTTGGCTACATTATAATAAACGCCTTCTTCATTACATGAAATAATGGGTTTTAAATTTAGAACAGTTCCAAGTGTAGAAGCAACAAGGCCAATACGTCCACCTTTTTGAAGATATTCTAATGTATCTATACAAAAGAATATTTTTGAGTTTATAATTTCTTTTTCTACTCTTTCTTTAAGTTCATCAAAACCCATGCCTTGTTCAATATATTTAGCTGCTTGTATAGCATTAAAGCCTCCGCCAATAGAAATATTACGTGTATCAATGACTGCAATTTTTAAGCCTTCATACTCTTTAGCAATCATTGAAATCAAATTAAAAGTACCACTTAATCCACTTGATAGAGTAACTATTAGTACTTTTTCATAACCATCTTCTTTAATCTTGGCAAGCTTCTCTAAAATCTCTCCTGTGCTTGGAAGCGAAGTTTTAGGAATTTCCTCTGAAAGTTTACTATAAACTTCTTCTGCTGTAATATCTACGCCATCTGAATACTCACGTTCTTTATAAATAATTTTAAGTGGGATACTATACATATTATATTGTTCTCTAATATGTTTTGGAATATCTATACCTGAATCTACTAATAAAGCGATTTTTTGGCTATTCATCTTCAAAACCTCTCTTAACTCCATATTTTATAGAATCTCTTTTTATTAATTACAATCATACCTTATCTTATATATTATTTCAAGTAGTTTTTAAAACTATATAGTTTTTTACATATAGCAAAAAGCAGATACTTAAGTATCTGCTTCAAAGAATAGCGGAAGACGGATTTGAACCGCCGACACCATGGGTATGAACCATGTGCTCTAG
>OBXC01000433.1_pt1 | contig 33977 bp, 18 predicted proteins | sample 1538111 | NCBI WGS metagenome assembly OBXC01 (sample SAMEA2580137, study PRJEB22360) | human gut metagenome | biome: human gut; feature: human-associated habitat; material: faeces | place: Denmark | collected 2008/2010
ATGGGCAGCGGGGCCGGTGGCGCGAGGAGCGGCAGCGGCGATCCGCGCCTGCGTCCACTCCGACTGCCCGGGCACGGATATGTGCCTGACTCGCACCACCGTATCGCGCCATGCCGACCGCACGGCTCCGTCCTCGGCTTCGGCCGCACGCCGGGCGGCGATCGAGGAGTAGCGCGAATGCCATGCGGCATACTCCGCAGAGGACATGCCGGCCGTATCTATCCTGCGGAAAAGTTCTTCGGCAAGCCCCAGCTGCCCGCGGCCCAGCCAGACGTCGATGTCGGCAAGCAGGGCGATGCGGCGGATATCCTCCGACCCGGCAGAGGCGGCCAGCCGGTAAAGGCGGTCGACGTAATAAGCCGCCGAATCCAGCTGGTAGGTCACGTAATTCTGCGACACGGCGAACAGGCGCCACGCCCGGTCGCCGGCGTTGCGGGCACGCGCCACCTCCCGGCGCAGGCTGTCGTTCTGCGCCTGCCGCCACTGCTGGTAACGATCCTTGCGGGAAAGTTCCGCATCCAGCCGTTCCAGCACCGCTTCGGTCTGGAGCGAGTATTTCGGGTGCCGCGTACATCCTGCGAGGAAAATGCACGCCAGAAGCACCCACAGGAAGCCGGATCGGGCGGGAAGGGTTCGCAGCATCATGGGTTCGGGTTTTGTGTCAGACAAAAATAAGACAAAAGCCGTTCAATACAAACTTTCGGGGCATAATTCGTCCGCCCTGTCATCGGAAACCGTCCCGACAGGACAAACCGAATACCGCGAAAATTACGGCCAAATGCCTCACGTCATGTTGAAAAACACCGCGCAAGCGGAAAAATATCGAGCAAAACCGTTAACTTCGCAGCAAACGCAAACGACAATGAATACCGAAGCAAACCGAAAGACAGAGTGGGTTGTCGGGATCGGCGAAGCACTCTGGGACATACTGCCCGAAGGGCGAAAGATCGGCGGCGCCCCCGCGAATTTCGCCTACCACATGTCGCAGTTCGGGCTGCGCAGCTGCGCGATCAGCGCCGTCGGCGACGACGAGGCGGGACGCGAACTCCGCAACCAGCTCCGCGAAAAAGGGGTGGGACATATGCTGGAAACGGTGCCGTTCCCGACCGGGACGGTCGAAGTCACGCTCGACGGGGCGGGCATCCCCAGCTACGAGATCCGGCAGGGCGTAGCCTGGGACAACATACCGTTCACCCCGCAGATCGAGGAGCTCGCCCGGCACACCCGTGCAGCCTGCTTCGGGTCGCTGGCACAGCGCAGCCCCGTATCGCACCGCACGATCGGGCGTTTCCTGGAAACGATGCCCGACGGCGAGGGACAATACAAGGTCTTCGACATCAACCTGCGGCAGCACTTCTACACGCAGCAGGTGGTCGAAGAGTCGCTGCGGAAGTGCAACATCTTGAAGATAAACGACGAAGAACTGGTCGTGGTCGGCAGCATGTTCGGCTTGGAGGGGATGCAGCCCGGGGAGCAGTGCCGCACGCTGCTCGACAGGTACGGGTTGCGGATCGTGATCCTCACCTGCGGTGCCGCCGGGAGTTCGGTATTCGCCCCCGACACCCGGTCATATATCCCCACGCCGCGGGTCGAAGTGGCCGACACGGTCGGCGCAGGGGACTCGTTCACGGCATCGTTCCTGGCCGCCCTGCTCTCGGGGCTCGGCATCGGGGAAGCACACAGGCTGGCCGTGGATGTCGCGGCCCACGTCTGCTCGCAGCACGGCGCCATGCCCCGTCTGCCGGAACGGTTTACCGCTCGGCTGCGCAATGACGGCCCCGCCATACGATAGGGACGACCGGGACGCATGGAAAGGGCATCCCGCCCCGGATCGCCGCTCCCCTATCCGGCATAGCTGTGCATGCCGCCCAACAGGAAATTGACCCCGAAATAGGTGACCAGCACCGAGAGGAACGCCGCGATGCAGAACCAATGGAAGAACAACGGCCGGCGGAACCACGGCAGGGATCCGGCATGCAGGGGCAGCGCATAAACCAGCAGCGTAACGAGCGCCCACACCTCCTTGGGATCCCAGCCCCAATAGCGTCCCCACGACACATTGGCCCAGACGGCGCCGACGAAGATACCGGCGGCGAGGCAGAAGACGGCCGGATAGAGCATCAGCCGGCTGACGGCCTGCAGCTGCGCGGCCGCCCCGCGGGCGCGGCGGTGCAGGACGACCCCTGCCACGCCGCCGAACATGACGAACGCCAGCAACGCATAGGCCACCATGACCAGCATCACATGGATGCAGAGCAGCGGCGAGTCGAGAACCGGCATCAGCTGCGTGATCTGAGGGTTCGACTCCCCCATCATCGAAACCATCAGCGACAGCCCGGCGATCAGGTAACCGAAAGGCAGCAGGAACAGGAAGCGGCGGGCGAAGAGCAGCGTGAGCAGCAACGTACACCATGCCATGAAGCGCATCGTTTCATAGCCGTTCGAAACAGGCCAGTGGCCGCTGACATAGCCCCGCAGCGCCAGCATCAGCGTAAGATACAGTCCTCCGGCGGCAACGCCCGCAAGGAGCCAGCCCCGGGTTTTCGCCCCGAAAGCCCGCCCGCGCACCATCCGGCGGCAGGCATCGAGGAATCCTCCGATCCCGATCAGGATGAATGCCGCGGCGAGCGGCAGCGACCAATCGAGCCGGTTATAAAGTTTTTCGGCACGGAAACGCAGCCCGGAAGGCATATGCGCTCCGCCCTCCTTCTGCTGGTAGCTGCGGATCTTGCGCAACACCCCTGCGACCCCCGCCCAATCCCGTTTTACGACCAGTTCGCTGACGTAGTTCATCGCCCGGCCGATAAAGAGCGCCTGCCCGTGAGGCAGCTCCCGCGGCAGGTCGTCGACCTGCGACGCCCAGCGCAGCAGGCTGTCCGAAGGGTCGGTATAGGGAAAAATCCGCAGCATACTGCCCGTGCAGACCATCCCGATGATGTTGAATTTCTCATCGGCCTCGCCCGCCGGACGCCCGGCAGCCCCTTCGAGCCGGTATTCGTTGACCCGGTTGCGGAAATCCGACAGCCGCGCATAACGCCCGCCGACCTCCAGCAGGCGGCGTGCCCCGGCACTCCTGATGCGGATCATCGGTTCGCGTTTCCAGTCGTCGTAATAGAACAGCCAGCCGGAAAGCACCTGCTCGGGCGTAAGTCCCCGGTAGCGGCTCTTCCCGCAGAGTTTCACCGTAAAATCCTTAGCCAGGGTCTGCAACGGACAGATACGGTCGTTGTAGTAGACATACAGGTCGCCCAATTCCGCGGCGACCTCGCGCGGAAGCGTCTGCGGCAAGGTGTCAGCCGCCCGGGCACCCTGTACGGCCGCCGTACAGAGGACAAGGCACAGCGCCGCCTTGCGGAGCGCAGGGCTGCGCAGCAACCGCCTGAAACCCCCGCGCCTGTCGCACAGGAACGCCAGCATGGAAACGAGCAGCAGCCCGTACCCGGCATAGGTGATGCCGATGCCCCACGGATCATACGAAACGGAAAGGGTCGTACCCCGTCCGTCCTCGTCATAGGCGGACTGGTAGAACCGATAATTCCGGAAAACCAGGATGCGGTTCATGCCGACTTCACCGTGCAGCGACCCGTCGTCGGCCGTCAGGGTGAGAAGGCTGACGAAATCCATCGGCGCACGGGTGCCGGCATAATACTCGATGCGGAAATCGTCCAGCCGGGCCCGGAAGGGCAGTATTTGCTCCGAACCGTCACGGCCGGCGAATGCGGTCGCCCCGGGATCGCCCGTGCGCAGGTGCAACGTCCCCTGCCGGCCGAAGAGCCATGTCACGGAAGCCCCCGCGAGGATGACCGCGAAAGAGAGGTGCAGCAACAGGACGGCGGGCCTCCGCCACAATTTCCGGCGGAACAGGCAGGCCAGCGCCGCGAGGGTGAGGGCACCCCAAAGCGCGGCGAACCAGCCCGCGCCGTAGATATGCGCAGCGGCGAAATCCGTACCGTATATCTTTTCAAGTACCGTGGCCGTAACGAGCACCGCCATCACGGCTCCGAGCAGCCCGAAGGCAAGGCGTTTCAACAGTTTCAACAGTTTCAACAGTTTCATCCGTTCGTTCGTGTGTGAATGCATCGTCCGGACACGGCAAAGGCCGATGCACGGGGCACCGGCGCTTCGCACATATCCGGGAAGGGTTAGATGGATTCGATGAATTCGACCACCGCGTCGCGGTCGTCCTTGCTCAGCGTGCGGAACTTCTCGACCGACCAGCGGGCGTCGCTCTGCGCCGCGCCATGCCACATGATAGCCTCGATGACCGTCCGCGCACGGCAATCGTGCAGGCGGTCGCTGGCGCCCGTGCACTTCTCGCTCAGGCCGCGCCCCCAGAGCGGCGTCGTACGGCACCAGCCCGTGCGGATGTCGTTCACCATGAAGAGCCGGTGCTGCACCATGTCGGAGTAGGGCCAGATCTTCTGATTAGGATAACGCGGCAGGCGGCTGTCGCCGTCGGCAAAGAAACCGTTGGGGTCGGTAAAGACATCGTCGCCCGTCGTCCAGGTCGGACGGTGGCAGGTGGCACAGCCGATCTCGGTGAAGAGCGCCTTGCCGCGTTTGACGTCCGCATCATCGAGGTTACGCGCCGCCGGTACGGCCAGACCGCGGTGCCAGACCATAAAGTCGACATAGTCCTCATCGCTCATCTCGACAGGCAGTTCCTTGTTCATCAGATAGTCGTAAATATCCTGCGCGACGTCGCCCGTTTTGTTCCACGCCGGGAAAAGCGTGTAGAAATCCCGCTGCACATCGGCGTCCTTCGACGCTACTTCGGCATAAGCAGCGGTCATGTAGTGGTAACGGCGGTCGGAGCGGGTCACGTTGGTGATGTTCCAGATGGCATTGGCACCCGCCGCATCCTGCAACGGGCCGCGGCTCAGGGCATAGGTATAGCGCAGCGGATGGGTGGTCGTCCCGTAGGTCTTGACCCACTCGCCGTTCTTGAAGATCGCGGGATTGAGCGGCACGCCGTTCTGCTCCTGGCGAACGTACTCGGCTTTCAGGTCGCTGTCCGAAATGGCATCCAGCAAACCCGTACCGTAGATGCCGATGGTCGATTCGAGGCGCACGCGCACCTTGGCATAGGGCACCTCGCCCTTGGCGCCGATCAGCGGCACGTAATAGGCGTCCTCGGGGATCGTCACTTCGGGATAGATCAGGCTGTAAGACTCGCCGTCGGGAAACTTATTGCCCCACTCGTCGGTATACTCCTGCCAGCCGATCATGATCTTCGATTCGTCGATCGGGGCTTTGAACGGCGCCACGGCCCGCGTTTGCGGCATACCGGTGAGCGATGTCAGGTAATTGTCGTCCTCGTCGGTGATGACCAGCAGATAGCCGTTGCCGATCTGGTTGGTGTTGAACGCGCCTTCGATACGCTTGCCGTGGCCGTAGCCCGGGTGGCAGTGCAGGCACGAGGTGCGGATATAGAGCGGCCCGAGGCCGTAGCGCACACCCGACGAGTTGGCCGTGAAGGGTTTTTCGAACAGCGCCTCACCGTTCAGGAAACGCTGCGTCATCGCGGCGTCGTCATCGACGACCGGCGTAGGCTGCTCGTAGGCCACCGACGTAGTGTTGAAAGCCGTGCCGAGCTTGCCGCCGGCGTAATACTCCTCAGGAACAGGGTCGGGATTCGGATCGGGGGCGGGATCCGTCCCCTTGTCATCAGCGCACGCGGCAGCCATCAGGGCTGCCGACATGAACAGGCTGTAAATCAAGTGCTTTTTCATTGCTGAAAATGGTTATTTTTCGACCGACAGTGCCGTCAGCGCCTTCGTAAGCGCGTTCACAAGGTCGTTATTGCAATAGGTGGCGGCATCCTTCCATGCCTGTGCCGTACGGTTGTCGACGAACGGGGCCGGGCAGGCCTGGATCTTTTCGATCGCCGTGGAAATCGCATTGCGAACCTCCGTATCGAGGACGGGGTCTACCACCTCGATCCAGTCGCTCACCGAAGCGTCGCCGGAGGTCATACCCTGATAGGTGTTCCGGATGCTGATGATGTTGTCGATGAAATCGGTCTTCGAATTCTGGCTGTAAGGCGACTCGATGTAATTGATATCCTCGGAGCTGGTTCCGTTGGCCGGACGGCCGATCTTCTGCGAGCCGACCTCAGTGGCGATGTCGATGCAGCCCTGGATGATCTCCTCGGCGGCATCCTTATAGTTGCGGTACTTGCTGCCGCCCTTCCCCGAATTGCGCATCGAAGCGCCGTAGTCGAAGGTCGGCTCCAGTTCGGCATCGCCCAGGATCGTCTGCTTCTCTTCGGTGACATTGTCCAGCCCCGCCCACGAAGCTTCGAGGCGTACGCACATGTTGCACAGATCGTTGGCCACACCGACCAGGTATACCAGCTGGGGACGGGTGTATTTGCCGAGGGCGCGGGGGCCCGCATTCTCGAAGAGCATGTATTCCAACGCATGGAACCCGAGCAGGCCGTAACCCAGATTGGCGCTGACATAATCGGGATTCCTCTCGATCTCGGCCATCATACTGTTGTTGTTCAGCAGGTTCTGAAGCGCCGTGCCGTCCAGCGGCCAGGAGTCGATATGCGGGTCGATGTCGTAATCGGCCGCAGCGCCGTAAAGGTAGGCCTCGCTGAGCTCCCAGTGCTTGCGCGTGGTGATCCAGTCGTTGCAGGCGGCCTGCACCAGCGGGGTCGTAAGGGTTCCCGCGTCGAAAGCCGCCAGCATGGCCTCGCAATCCTCCTGCAAGGCGATGCTCCCGTCAGCCAGGGCCTTATAGGTCGGAATCACGTTATTGTCGACGAAATCTACGGCAGCATCCCTGAGCGCCTCTTCACGCTCGTCGGCAAACGTGTAATCGCCGTCGCTGTCGCTGCACGATGCGGCCCCGAGCGCCAGGACGAGTGCCGCGGCTGCATAAACGGAATTTTTGAACAGATTTTTCATATTCTCATTATGATTTGGTTAACGTCTGAAAAAGCCGGAATAGGCGATCCCCAGCGAAAGGGAGGGCTCATTGTTGAAACGCCCCGTGCGGGCCTCCCCGGTGGCGGAGTCGGTGTAGTCGTACGACCGGAGCAGGCCGATGCCGTACTCGGCCTTGATGACAATGTTCCTGATCGGGTAATAGTTGAACCCGACGGCTACCCGCTGGCGGCCGCACCAGTCCTGGCGGATTACCGACTTGGCGGTATCGAACATCGAATCGTAGAACTCATAGCGGCCGAAGACGTAGAAGCGGTGTCCCCTCTCCTTGAGCCTGCGTATCTGCGAGAAGATGTCGTAACCGGCTTCCACCCCCGTGGCGATGGCGTCCGAACCCACATATTGTTTGGGCGAGGGCGATGCGTTGGGCATATCGCGGTTGAACTGGGAAATCTTGTCCGAATTGGTCAGGTGCCCGTAGTCGAAGTTACCGCGAACGATCCAGTTATGGGCATCGTAGAGGAAATCGAAGGCGCCGATCATCACCGTACCCTTCACGTCCTTGTATCTGTCAGCACCGGTACGGTTGGCACTCAGGGTATTGCTGAAACTGTTGCCCGCATAGCCGCTCAGGCTCAGGCGCAAGCCCGGGACGGAGTAGTTGTCGATGCGGAACGCCCCGGCATAGGCATTGGCGATCTTGAATTCGTAGGGGCTTCCGGCACCGCCGCTGACCCAACCGTTGTCGCCGAACCGGTCGGAATCCAGTCCCGGCAAGAACATCACCTCGTAACGCCAGTCACCGGCACGTCCCCAGAGGCTGATGCCCGTTTCGTGCCATGTGCAGGGCAGGATCGTATTCTCGCCCTCGGGACGGTAGACCCCGAAGAACTCGGTGGGCATGTGGTGCTGGTTAGTCCCGCCGACGGGCACGATCATATGCCCCAGGCGCAGGTTGAAGGCCGGGCTGAAGCTTTTCTGGAGCCAGAACTGTTCGAGGGCGACCTCGCCGCCGCGTTCGATCTCCGACTCATACTCGCCGCCCTCCTCGAATTCGGTTTCGAAGGCGCTCTCCGTGCCGCCGTGCTCGAATTCGATCTCGGTGCCCATCGACCAGCCGCGCCCGAAATCGTAGCCCAGGTAGATGACCACGTGCGGGAGGTCGAAGCGGCCGTGGCTTTTGTCATTCTTGTACTTGTCGGGGCTGATATAACGCAGGTAGTTGTCGCTGAAAAAATTGCGCGTCATGACGGCTTCGCCATACCCGCCTACGGTCAGCCGTGAGGGTTTGTCGGCCTCTTTGCTGACGGCGGTCTTCACTTCGGAAGAGAGCTCGGCACGGATCTCCGACAGGAGTTCGGCTTTCAGCTGTGCCTTCAGCCTGGCATTGGCAGCCGAATCGGCCGCAGCCGCAGATTCGGGGATGGGGACAGGGGCGGGGGCGGTCACAGCTTCCTGCGCATGCAGGGTAATACCCGCCAGTAATAAAATAGAAGTAAACAGTAAAATTCCAAGACGCATAGGCTCTCCGTTTATTTTGTTTGCAGTGGCAAAGTTAAGGTGGCCGCCGAGCCCGGGCAATTCCCTGTTTTAGGTAATTTTCGGGACAGAATAATAACATGTAGGTATTGCTTTCCGACGGTGCGGGAATCCGGCGGGTGCCGGTCGTTTCGCCGGCGTTTTTTACCGTTTCGCCGGATACGGGCATACACGAACCCGCAACCGGCCCCGTTTTTACGACAAACGGATGCAATTGTACCTTTCGGCAGCGGAGGCATAGCGGGTTTTTTCGTATCTTTGCATATCCCTCATTAAAGACAACCTCTCCGGTATGAAAAAAAAGAAATGGATCATCACGTCCGTCATCCTCGTAGTATTCTGTGCTGGGCTGTTCGTTTACAACCACTACCGCGGCAGTTCGTCCGCCCCCGACCCGGCAGCAATCAGCATACCCCGGAAAAATAGCGTCCTGAACGTCAACGGGCTCGTCGTGCGGCCGCAAACCCTCACGGACGGAATCACCTCGGTGGGCAGCCTGCTCCCCGACGAGGAGGTAGACCTCTCGTTCGAGACCTCGGGCAAGATCGTCTCGATCAACTTCCAGGAAGGCTCGACCGTCCGCAAGGGCGAATTGCTGGCCAAAGTCAACGACAAACCGCTGCTGGCACAGCTGTCGCGCTACGAAGCGCAGCTCAAACTGGCCGAAGACCGTGTTTACCGCCAGAGTGCCCTGCTCGAAAAGGACGCCGTCAGCCAGGAAGCCTACGAACAGGCCCGCACCGAACTGGCGATGCTCAACGCCGACATCGACATCGTGCGTTCGAACATCGCGCTCACGGAGCTGCACGCCCCGTTCGACGGCGTGATCGGCCTGCGCAACGTCAGCGAAGGCGCCTATGCCTCGCCGAGCGTCGTGGTGGCCAAGCTGACCAAAATCAAGCCGCTGAAGATCGACCTCTCCGTCCCGGAGCGCTACGCCAACAAGATAAAACCCGGGACGCGCCTCACGTTCACGGTCGAGGGGTACAACGAGACGTTCCACGCCGAGGTATATGCCACTGAATCGAAGATCGACCCCAATACCCACTATTTCTCGGTGCGTGCGCACTACCCCAATACGCGGGGCAGGCTGCTGCCCGGACGCTTCGTAAGCGTAAAGATCCGGATGCACGACATCCCCGACGCCATCGCCATCCCGACCCAGGCCGTCGTCCCCGAGATGGGCGTGGACAAGGTATTCCTCTACAAGGGCGGCAAAGCCCACGCCGTAGCCATAAAAACCGGGCTGAGGACAGAATCGCGGATACAGGTCGTCGAGGGGTTGGCCCCGGGCGACACGCTGATCGTCTCCGGCACGCTCCAGCTGCGTGAAGGGCTCCCCGTAAAACTCGACACCGTCGAATAAAACCGCCGCCGCATGAATATTTCCGAACTGAGCATCCGGCGGCCGGTAATGGCATCGGTGCTGACGATCATCATCCTGCTATTCGGTTTCATCGGGTACAGCTACCTCGGCGTACGCGAATACCCGAGTGTCGACAACCCCATCATCTCGGTGACATGCTCCTATCCGGGAGCCAATGCCGATGTGATCGAGAACCAGATCACCGAGCCGCTCGAACAGAACATAAACGGCATCCCGGGCATCCGCTCGATGTCGAGCGTCAGCAGCCAGGGACAGAGCCGCATCACGGTCGAATTCGAACTCTCGGTAGACCTGGAAACCGCGGCCAACGACGTGCGCGACAAGGTGTCACGCGCCCAGCGCTACCTGCCCCGCGACTGCGACCCTCCGACGGTCACCAAGGCCGATGCCGACGCCACGCCGATCCTGATGGTAACCATCCAAAGCGACAAACGTTCGCTGCTGGAGCTGAGCGAGATCGCCGACCTGACGGTCAAGGAGCAGTTGCAGACGATCAACAACGTCAGCGGCGTGCAGATATGGGGTGAGAAACGCTACTCGATGCGCCTGTGGCTCGACCCGGCCAAGATGGCCGGATACGGCATTACGCCCGTGGACATCAAGAACGCCCTCGACCGCGAGAACGTAGAGCTTCCCTCGGGCAGCATCGAAGGCAACACCACCGAGCTGACGATCCGCACGATGGGGCTGATGCACACCACGCAGGAGTTCAACGACCTGGTCGTACGCGAAGCCTCCAACCGCATCATCCGCCTGAGCGACGTGGGACGCGCCGAACTGGGCCCCCAGGATACGCGCAGCTACATGAAAATGAACGGTATCCCGATGGTGGGCGTCGTGGTGATCCCCCAGCCGGGAGCCAACCACATCGACATCGCCGATGCGGTTTACCAGCGCATGGAGACGATGAAGAAAGACCTGCCGGACGACGTGGTGACCTCCTACGGGTTCGACAACACGCGCTTCATCCGCGCCTCGATCGACGAGGTGCGACAGACCGTCTACGAGGCCTTCATCCTGGTCATCATCATCATCTTCCTCTTCCTGCGCAACTGGCGCGTGACGCTCATCCCGTGCATCGTGATCCCGGTCTCGCTCATCGGCACGTTCTTCCTGATGTACGTCGCCGGGTTCTCGATCAACGTGCTGTCGATGCTGGCCGTGGTGCTCTCGGTCGGGCTGGTGGTCGACGATGCCATCGTGATGACCGAGAACATCTACATCCGCATCGAACGCGGCATGACGCCCAAGGAGGCCGGCATCGAAGGCGCCAAGGAGATCTTCTTCGCCGTCATCTCGACGTCGGTCACGCTGATCGCCGTGTTCTTCCCGATCGTCTTCATGGAGGGCATGACCGGCCGCCTGTTCCGCGAATTCAGCATGGTGATCTCGGGCGCGGTGGTTATCTCGACCTTCGCTGCGCTGACCATCACCCCGATGCTGGCGACCAAACTGCTGGTGCGGCAGGAGCGCAAGAGCTGGTTTTACAGCAAGACCGAACCCTTCTTCGTGGGAATGAACAACTTTTACCAGCGCACGCTGGCCGGGTTCCTGCGGCGGCGCTGGGTGGCACTGCCGCTCATCGCCCTGATGGTCGGACTGATCGGCTGGCTGTGGCGGGCCATCCCGGCGGAAATGGCGCCGCTCGAAGACCGCTCGCAGATTTCGATCAACACCCGCGGGTCGGAAGGCGCCACCTACGAATACCTGCGCGACTACACCGAGGACATCAACCGCCTGGTCGATTCGCTCGTGCCGGAGGCCCAGTCGGTCACGGCACGCGTATCGAGCGGCTCGGGCAACGTCCGCATCGCCCTGACCGACATCTCGGAACGCAAACGTTCGCAGATGGAGATCGCCGAGGAGCTTTCGGCGGCCGTGCGTACCAAGACCAAGGCCCGCGCCTTCGTGCAGCAGCAGAGCACCTTCGGCGGCCGCCGCGGCAACATGCCCGTGCAGTACGTCCTGCAGGCCACCGGCATCGAACGGTTGCAGGAGGTGCTGCCCGAATTCATGCGCAAGGTCTACGAAAGCCCCGTGTTCCAGATGGCCGACGTCGACCTGAAATTCAGCAAGCCCGAAGCGCGCATCATCATCAACCGCGACAAGTCGAACCTGCTGGGCGTCTCGACGCGCGACATCGCCCAGACGCTCCAGTACGGCTTGAGCGGCCAGCGTATGGGTTACTTCTACATGAACGGCAAGCAATACGAGATACTGGCCGAAATCAACCGCCAGCAACGCAACAAGCCCGCCGACCTGCGGTCGATCTACGTACGCAGCGACAAGGGCGAGATGATCCAGCTGGACAACCTGATCGCACTGGAAGAGAACGTCGCCCCGCCGCAATTGTACCACTACAACCGGTTCCTCTCGGCGACCGTATCGGCCGGGCTGGCTAAGGGCAAGACCATCGGACAGGGGCTCGACGAGATGGATCGCATCGCCGCCGAAACGCTCGGCGACGATTTCCGCACGGCGCTGGCCGGCGACTCGAAGGAGTTCCGCGAAAGTTCGTCGAGCCTGATGTTCGCCTTCCTGCTGGCCATCCTGCTGATCTACCTGATCCTCGCGGCGCAATTCGAGAGCTTCAAAGACCCGCTGGTCATCATGCTCACCGTGCCGCTGGCCATTGCGGGGGCACTGGTGTTCATGGCCGCCAACGGGCAGACGATGAACATCTTCAGCCAGATCGGCATCATCATGCTCATCGGCCTGGTGGCCAAGAACGGCATCCTGATCGTGGAGTTCGCCAACCAGAAGCAGGAAGCGGGAATCGACAAACTGCACGCCATCGAGGAAGCCTCGCTGCAACGCCTGCGCCCGATCCTGATGACGAGCGCCTCGACCATCCTCGGCCTGCTACCACTGACCGTCGCCACGGGCGAAGGTGCCAACGGACGTATCGCCATGGGTATCGCCGTAGTGGGCGGTATGGTGGTATCCACCCTGCTGACGCTCTACATCGTCCCGGCAATATACAGCTACGTATCGACAGACCGGAGTAAGAAACAGAAATAAGGAAGCCCAATGAAACGAGTGATTTTATCGGCCCTGGCCGCGGGAATTTTCGCAACGGCGGCGGCACAGGAGGAGCTGACCCTCCGCAAGTGCCTGGAAATAGGGTTGGAAAACAACTACGACATACGCATCGTGCGCAATGAGGAGCGCATCAGCGACAACAATGCCACGGCGGCAAATGCCGGCATGGTGCCGACGATCGACTTCGAGGCGGGTTATTCGGGGGCGCTGGACAACGAGCGCACCACACCGCGCGAAGGGGATGCCTGGTCGGACAACGGCATCTACGACCAGACGTTCAACGCCGGGATCAGCCTCAACTGGACGATTTTCGACGGATTCCGAATCCGCACCAACTACAAAAAGCTCAAAGAGATGCAGGAGATGGGCACTGTCCGCACCCGCATCACGATCGAAGACTTCGTAGCCAGCCTGACGGCCGAATACTACAATTACGTCCAGCAGACGCTGCGCCTGCAGAATTTCCGCTATGCCGTGGCACTTTCGCGCGAGCGGCTGCGCATTACCGAAGCACGGGTCAGCGTCGGCAATTTCTCGCGCCTCGACCTGTTGCAGGCACGCGTGGACTTCAATGCCGACAGTTCGAAATATATGTCCCAGCAGGAGCTGGTTTCGGCTTCGCGCATCCGCATCAACGAACTGCTGGCCAACAAGGACGTCAACGAAATGCTCTGCATCCGCGACTCAGTGATCGAGGTCAACGGCGAGCTCAAATGGGAGGAACTGCTGGCGCAGACGCTCGACACGAATGCCTCGCTGCTGCTGGCAGGGCATGACAATGTGCTGGCCGAACTCGACCTGAAAACCGTGCAGGCGCGCAACTACCCCTATCTGAACCTGACGACGGGATACGGTTACACCTACAACCGTTTCGGGAACGGGACGACCCGGTCGCGCGGAACGCTGGGACTGAACGCCGGGGTGAAACTCGGCATCACGATCTTCGACGGCAACCGCCGCCGGGAGCAGCGCAACGCCCGCATCGACGTGGAAAATGCGCAGCTCACGCGCGAAAGGCTCGAGCAGTCGCTGCGTGCCAACCTGTCGAACTTCTGGCAGGCCTACCGCAACAACCTCGAGGTGATCCAACTGGAAAAGGAGAACCTGATCGCCGCCAAGGAGAACTACGAGATCGCCATGGAACGTTACCTGCTGGGCGACCTGCCGGGCATCGAGATGCGCGAAGCGCAGAAGAGCCTGCTCGATGCCGAAGAGCGCATCCTCACGGCCAAATACAATACGAAGGTTTGTGAAATATCGTTGCAGCAGATCAGCGGCAACGTCATGACTTACATGGAATAAACCCGCGGTTCATTCTTTCTCGCCTTGGGGCATCGGGGAACGGGCGGAGAGGGAATCGCAGCACGGCTGCCTGTAACTCCCGATGACAGGATATACCCCTCGCCGACGACGATGCGGTTGCGCCCGACCAGGCGGATTCCGGCGGGCAAGCCCCCCTGCAAAACAAGGGTGCCCGGCGTGCGTTACGCCGGGCACCCTCTCCTACCCAACCTGTCCGGGCCCTGCCCGGACATCGTTACCCGTTACAAATCAATACGCTTGCAGGACGCACCCGCCACATCGAAGGGCTTGTCCACGCCGGGTAACGAAACCTTATGTTTTTTTTCATCCATATTGACAACGATATAGACCTTGCGGCCGTCCGGCTTCCGCCACTCGGCGGCCAACACCGACGCGTCATCGCCGAACCCGGGGATCTTCACGATGGGATTGTCGCCCGCCGGGGTGAGCTCGCGGATGAAGAGGCCGCCGTACACGACATCGTGCAAGCTGCGGCGGAAATCCATGAGCGTCTTCATGAAACGCGCCTCGCTGACGGCCTGTTCCGACATCAGCGGGACGGGGTCGACCCACCCGATCTGCGAACCCCACAACAATGCCTTCGCCAGTTCGTAACGGAAGTCGCCCAGCGACATCTTATCCGCCTCGCTCGGCGTATAGGTGAAGGCGCTGGTGACGGCACGGTCGGAATAGACCATCGGGAACACCGGCCGGATGATGCAGTTGTCCTCCTCATGGGGCGTATTGACGACCAGCAGCATGTCGAACAGGTCGATATAGCACTCGGCATTCTCCTCGCTGGTCAGTATCCTGTCCTCCTGCAGGTGGTGTGCGCGGATCTCGCCGATAAGCCTGCGGTAGCCGTCGTACCAGAAATCGCCGCCCCCGACCGGGTGGCCGTGCGCCTCGTTCCAACAGGGCTCGGGCGCCGCCGCAGCGATCTGGTCGATATAGATTCCATTCACCCCGATCGCGTGTTGCAGGCTGTCCACCAGCCCGATGATCTTCCGGTGCCAAATATCCGTCGAGGGGCAGGTTACCGTATTGAGGACTTTCGACGTGGGGTAAATCTCGGTATAGAGCGACCCGTCGGGTTTACGGCACGACGCGTCGTAACCGCGGTCGCGCTTATAGCTGTCGGCCGCCGGATCCCAGAGCCGGCCGTTGATATAGGGCGTCACACGCGCCCCCAGAAGCTGAGCGTCACGCACCATCCCAGCGAAACGCTCCTGTGCGGGCAGGTAATCGGGATAGTGGGTATCGTAGGGGTAATGATGCCAGAAATACCAGTGCACACCCAGCCCTTGCCCGAAATACCGGGCGGCACGCCGGACGGCATCGTACGTCTGGTCGGTCACATGCTTGGCACGCACCCACGCGTCGGCATCGTAACACCACTGCGGGATATTGCGCGAGGCAAGCGGCTTGCTGCCCCATTCGGTCGTGAAGGTAAACGGACGGTACCACCTGACAACGGCATCTTCCCAACCCTTCGGCGTGAAACCCGTGACCGAGACCCACGGCAGGCGGAACGTCCCGTCCGCGATCCACCCGGCCGAGGCGGGGATGGCATCGCTGAACGCAACCGTCGTCGGCGTACACTGCGCCGAATAGGTCTTTCCGCAGCCGCGGCGGTCTTCCGTCCCGTAATAGAACGCACCCTCGGCATTGTGTACCACGAGGAACTGCATGGCGGAGGCATGCGACGGGTAACGGGCTTCGAACGTGGCGATGTCGAGCGGCTTCTCGACGCCCCAGCCTTCGGTGGTGATGATCCTGCCGTCTTCGGGGCGTTCGATCACGACATTGGGGAATTTCAGATCCGTGACCAGCCACCCGGCGGGCAGGTCGGCCTCTATGTTCCATTGCAGCAGCTCGCCGCCGTCGGGAAGCGTCACGTACATCCGCACGGGATATTTCACCGGCGAGTAGTCCAGCGTCAGCTCCCACGTGAACACCAAAGTTTTGGCATGGGCGTCATCGCGCACCTGCACCCCACGGTAAACGGCATGTTCGGGTTTCAACTCCGGGTTTTCTCCCTGGGAACCTTTGTATATCAGGATCCACGGCGTTTCGTTCTTGCCTGCCGCGACGACCTGTTTCCCGTTGAGCACCAGTTTCTCGATGTCGAAGCTTCCGCTCCCGCTGAAAACGGCCTCGACCGCACCGTTCGACAGGGTGTAGTCCTCGCCTGTACGGCTTGCGGCCGTTTTATCCTGTGCGAATATTTGCGTGTGTAGCAGGAGGCCCGCCACCAGCATACAACAATTTTTAATCATCATTTATTCCGGGTATTTTATTGAATTTTCAACTCAGCGCAGTTCCATGCGGTACGGCCGGCGTAGCCGGATGCGGGCATAAACGGCAAATATAATATACATAGGTATACCTTGTTAGCCGGTAAGCCCGAAAGTTTACAGGACAAAAATAAGCAAAAATATTTTACTTACAAGCCCAGGAACAGTAAAAAACTTTTCAAATCATTGAAGCGGCAAAAATCAGGGCATGCAATTATTATCCGTCAGGAACAATTCGGGAACAAGCGAAATATAAAAATATAAAATATTGTATTACACAATCTTAAGAACAAAGACCAGCCTAAGCCAGTGCCCAGAAGCCAAGTGCCTGATAAAAAGGATATTAGTTTTTCAAAAAAAAATCACGGTTCGAAAGCAAGGAACAAAATATTGATAATCAATAAATTATATATACAAATTCGCCAACAGGCAAATCGCACCGCACCGCATTAAAGTAAAAAAACTTATCAAAAATAGTAATGATAATAATTTTATTGTTATATTTGTTACCGGATAATGAATACTTTTAACTGAATTTCACAGAAAAGAAAGTACCACACAGGCCGTATGTTGTCGTGTATCAAGTTCTTTCGGCATTGACGGCCGTATCGGCAGACGAATTATAAAACCGACTAATTATTCACCATACCTAAAAACTAAAACATGCCTATGGTAAAACAGACGAGACCCGAACTATTGACTTCCTGAAAACACTAATCCAAAGTGCTTCTAGCCAAGCAAGGATCAATCCAACACGTACGGGCCTGCGGCGCCCGACCGACGCCCGAACCGTACAAATCTACATTAAGTAATTATAAATGAGGAAATATGACAATGACTATACAAAAGCTCTTTTGTAAAATAATGCTCCGGTCATTCGTGTTGATACTGGGGCTTATATCGGTTACGGAATTGAGCGCAAATCCCGAATTTGTGTATTCCGCAAGCAGCCTGGAATCGTCTGTTACCGCCCCGCAAGGGGGGGGGAACGTCAAGATGACCGGACGCGTCCTGGACGAGACCAAGGCGGGTGTACCGGGAGCCACCGTGATCGTCAAGGGCAGTACCCGCGGTGTCATCACGGGTAATGACGGTACCTTCTCGATCGACGTGAAGCCGACCGATGTAATCGAGATTTCGTACCTGGGTTATGAAACCCAGAGCATTCCCGTCGGAACGAAGACCAACATCGTGACCGAGCTGGTGCGCAAGGTTTCCGAACTGGAGGCGGTAACCGTAGTCGCATACGGTAAACAGCGCAAGGAGAGTATCATCGGCGCCATCAACACCATCGACGCCGGCGAACTGGAAGTGGCAAGCGGCTCGCTCTCCTCGAACCTCGCCGGCAAACTGGCGGGTATCGTCGTAATGCAGCGTACGGGCGAACCCGGATCGAGCGCCGAGTTCTGGATCCGCGGACAGAGTACGTTCGGTGCCAAAACCACCCCGCTGGTGCTCGTCGACGGTATCGAGCGCGACATGGACTTTGTCGACGCGGACGACATCGCCACGTTCTCCATCCTGAAGGACGCAACGGCGACCGCCCTCTACGGTGTGCGCGGTGCGAACGGCATCATCCTGATCACCACCAAACGAGGCACCGAAATGACGGCGCCCCAGATCCGCGTCAAGGCCGAATTCGGCATTACGCAGCCTGTCCAGCTGCCCGAGCTGGCGAACGCTTCGCAGTGGATCGACTACTACAACGAACTCTACCGCGACAGCGGCAGCACCGAGATGCCGATTTCGGACTATGCCCGCCAGATGTACCTGAGCGGCCGCGACCCCGACCTCTATCCGAACGTCGACTGGGTCAACACCATCTTCAAGGACTTGGCCATGACCGGGCGCGTACACGCGAGCGTCACGGGCGGCTCCCCGAAAATCCGTTACTACGTTTCGGCATCCTACTACACGGAAGGCGGTATGTTCAATGTCGCGGACAATGACCGTTACGATGCCCAGATGAACTTCAACAAGTACAGCTTCCGCTCGAACATCGACATCGACATTACCAAGTCGACGCAGCTGGGTCTTTCGCTGTCTACGCAGTATACCACCAAGAACGCGCCATGTACGAGCACGAACGACCTGTACGCCTATACGATGTACGTAACCCCCGTGGCTACGCCGACCGTATATTCCAACGGCATGCTGGCGATCCCGCAGGAGTCGGGCTCGGTCAACCCCTACAACATGCTGAACAACACCGGATACAGACGTTACAACACCATGGTGGCGCAATCCCTGTTGTCGCTTACGCAGGATTTCTCGGACATCATTACCCCCGGACTGAAAGCCAATGTGAAATTCGCATGGGACGCCCAGAATGCGACCCTCCTGGAGCGGGCAATGTCCCCGGTAACCTACTACGCCACCGGGCGCGATGAAAACGGCGAACTGATGCTGACCGCTGCCAATCCCAACGGCAGTAACTATATGAAGCTCGCAACATCGGACTCCTCGGGTACGACGGCCATCAATTTCGAGGGCTCGCTTATCTATGAGCGCCTCTTCGCGGAAGACCACCGCGTAAGCGGCATGTTCCTCTACTCGGTACGCAGCAAATCCAAGAACAGGCCGCTCAATTACATCGACGCCTACCCGACTAAGAACATGGGTATCGCCGGACGTTTCACCTATGCCTTCCGCGACAAGTATTTCGCCGAGTTCAACTTCGGTTACAACGGTTCGGAGAATTTCGCTCCCGGCAAGCGCTACGGCTTCTTCCCCTCCTACGCCGTAGGATACATGATCAGCAACGAAAAATTCTGGGAGCCGCTGCGCGACAAGATCAACATCCTGAAGATCCGCGCCTCGTACGGTAAGATCGGTAACGACGAAATCGGCGGAAGCCGCCGCTTCGCCTACAATACGACCATGAACACCAATGCCGGCGGGTTCACTTTCGGTGACATGGGACAAACCTACCTGCCCGGCTATTCGACCGGCGAGTACGGCAATCCCGACGTTGCCTGGGAAGAGGCGACGAAGGCCGACGTCGGTATCGAACTGGGGCTGTTCAACAAGATCAAGATCCAGGCGGACTATTTCTATGAGAAACGCGAAGGCATCTTCATCCAGCGCGAATCCACCCCGTCGGTGGTCGGCACGAAAACGGCGCAGTGGGTCAACCTCGGCCGCATGAAGAACCAGGGTTTCGACATGTCGCTCGAATTCGACCACAGCTTCAACAAGGATTTCAGCATATCGGCACGCGGTAACTTCACCTACAACCGCAACAAGAAACTCTACGACGACAAACCCGACCAGATCTGGAAATACCAGAACCTCGCCGGCTTTGCCAACAACCAGCAGTTCGGCCTGATTGCCGAAGGACTGTTCGAGTCGGAAGAGGATATCGCCAACTGGCCCAAGCAGGATTTCGGTACCGTACGCCCGGGTGACATCAAGTATCGCGACGTCAACGGCGACGGCGTGGTCAACACCTTCGACAAGGTGGCCATCGGCTATACGCTCGTACCGGAGATCAACTACGGTTTCGGCGCCAGCCTCAAATGGAAAGGCATCGACGTATCGGTATTCTTCTCGGGCGTGGGCCACGTGACCCGCATCATCCAGGGCCAGAACCTCTTCGGCGCTTCGTCGACGATCCTCCGCATGGGACAGATTTTCGAGGATGTGGCCAAGAACCGCTGGACGCTCGACAACCAGAATCCCAACGCACCCTACCCCCGTCTGTCGCTCAACAAGGTGGACAACAACCAGCAACTTTCGACCTACTGGCAGCGCGACATGAGTTTCCTGCGTCTGAAAGACGCGGAGATCGGCTATACACTCCCCGAAAGCATGACCAAGAAATGGGGCCTGTCCAAGATCAGGTTCTATATCCAGGGAAAGAACCTGGTTACATTCAGCGATTTCAAGCTCTGGGATCCTGAGGTAAATGCGAATTACGGTAATGTATACCCCCTTATACGTACCTTTGCAATCGGTGCAAACGTCAACTTCTAAAAAAGGATAAGCTATGAAAAAAATACGAATATTCGCAACCGCCCTCTTACTGGCCTTTACGCTGTCCTCCTGCGAGTCGTTCTTCGACGTGGAACTGGACGACCAGGCCAAGATCGAGGATATTTTCCGGCAAAAAACCGAAGTCCAGAAATACCTGAGCCACCTTTACTCCTACATTCCCCAGGAAGAAGAGGTCGTAGGCATGCACGGCTGGACGGTAGGACGCTCCGACGAAGCGCTCTTCTCGTGGTACCAGTGGGTCTACTACACCCAGTTCAGAACCGGTAATTACAGTAGCGCCACGACCAACTTCAATTACTGGCCGGATTACTACATCGGCATCAACCAGTGCTCCATCTTCCTGAAATATATCGACCTCGACAAGGAAGACACCCCGACGACAGTTGCCTATATGAAGGCCGAGGCCCGCTTCCTGCGCGCCTACTACTACTTCCTGCTGTTCCGCCAATACGGCCCGGTATTCATCTGGGGCGACCAGATCGCCGACGAGACGATCGACGCCAAGAGCGTAGACCGCCACACCGTACAGCAGAACATCGACTTCATGGTCGGGGAGCTCGACGCAATCAAGAACGACCTGCCGGTACGCACCGACGACATCGGTATCGACGGCAAACAGTGGGCCGGCCGTGTTACGCGCGGTGCAGCCCTGGCGCTGAAATCGCGCATACTGCTTTACGCAGCATCGCCGTTATACAACGGGTGCGACCTTTACAAAGGCCAGATGCAGAACATTCGCGGGGAATTCCTCTTCCCGCAGAGCAAGGACGAGACCAAATGGGAGGCAGCCGCACAGGCAGCCTGGGATGTGATCGAGTTGGCTGAGACCGGTTTGTACGATCTCTACAAGGATACGGAACAGACCGATGAGTTCACGCGTTACATGTCCTCTTATCAGGGCGTAAGGCTGAAGCCCTGGAACAAGGAGACCATCTGGGGCTGGTGGAGCCGCTCGGGCAGTTATTCGTGGCTTGGCGGCACCGGAGGTCTGCTGGCATGCGCCATGCCCGGCATGACAAGCGGCGGCGCATCGGGTGTCGTTTACCAGGGATACGGCGGTATCCAACCTTCGCTGAAATTGGTAGACAGCTATCCCATGTACACGACCGGACGCTATCCCGTGACAGGCTACCAGGGTGAGAACGACATGTCGAAACCCATCGTCGACCCGCAATCGGGTTATCAGGCCACCGGCTTCACCGAAGGGTACAAACAGCCCGGTATCGACTGGGGCGACGGCATCAAGGCCCACAACAGTTGTATCAACCGCGATCCCCGTTATTACGCCTGCCTCGTACCCAACGGTTTCTGGTGGCCCAACAAGACGGAGAATATCAAGTTCACCTGCTACAACAACGATGCTTGCACCAATAAGTGGAATGCTGGTGAAGGCGGCGGTATCACCCGCGTAGGCTATGTATGGCGCCGTTTGCTCGAAACCAACAAGTCGCTGCGCGAAGCCAAGGATTACACTTCGATGCAAACGGTTTATCCGGCCTTCCGCCTGGCGGAAATCTATCTCAACTACGCCGAGGCCTGCAACGAAAAGCCCCAGCGCGACGAGACCGCAGCGCTCGAATACCTGAACAAGGTGCGCGAACGTGTCGGACTGAAAAAGATCGAGGTCGCTTACCCCGAAATCAAAGGGAACAAGGAGCTGCTCCGCTGGTGCATCCAGAAAGAACGCATGGTAGAGTTCGGACTGGAAGCGATGCGCCACTACGACGCCTGCCGCTGGATGATCGCCAAGGAAGAATACCCGAGCGAGAACTGGACGCTGCACGTAAGCGCCACCACGTACGAAGAGTCCTACGAACGCGTACACACCGACTACGTCGGCGCCCCGGCCGTATTCCGCGACAAGGACTATCTCCACCCGATCAATGCGGCACAGATGGCCGAAATGACCAATATGACCCAGAATTACGGACATTAATAAATGCTCGAACCTATGAAAATAAATATGTGGAAACTGTTGATTGCAGGACTGTTTGCTTCGGCCGCTCTGGCCGGCTGCGAGGACAATCGCAACAACTTCATGGTAGACGATACGCTCTCATTCGTCAATGAGGAACAATATGCAGGCGTATCGGTTTATAATGGGAAATACGAATTCGCCATACTGAAAAACGGCAAGGGGCAGCAAAGCGCCAAAGCGCTCCTCAGCGTCTCGGAAACTGCCCTGGCCGAGTACAACGCGGCCAACGGCACCAACTACGCGGTGCTGCCGGCGAATTGTTACAAACTCTCCTCTTCGACGATCGGGTTCTCGGATGGCGACACCCGTAAATTCGTCGAGGTTACGTGGGATGACGCAGCCATCTTCGCCCTCGGCGAGGGTACGGAGTATGCCATTCCGCTTGAGCTCACCACGGTCAACGACGCGCTGGCCGTCGACGCGAACCGCAATGTGAAGATCATCAACCCCAAGCGCGCTTCGATCGGCATGGAGAAGGAACTGGCAACACCGTTCCACCCCACCGCTACGCACGAGGAGATTACCTTCGACGGCAACATCGTGCTCGACAATGCCATCACGACAATGGATCTGACGGTGAACTACGCGATCGACAACAGCCTCGTGGAGGCCTACAACCAGGCCAACGGGACGAACTACCTGGCCGCGCCCGAAGGATTCGCCAGGCTCGACGCCGCCAGCTCGCAGATCGCAGCAGGCGAGACGACGGCCAAGTTCTCGGGCAAGATCAACTCCGACAAGCTGTTCACGGGCAGCAACCTCGATATCGTGGGCGACCTGCTCGTGCCGGTGCGCATCACCTCCGCGTCGCTGGACGGTATCACCGTCACCACCGAGGTCATGTATGTCCCCTTCTCGATGGACAAGGAACTGAAGGGCCCGTGGAAATTGCTCGAAGGCGAGGATAACTGCTATGCAAAAGACCCGAACAACGGCGGGGCCGCATGGATCATGCAGTATACAGCCGACAAACTGTTCGATGGGGAAATTACCGCCGGCCACGAATGGATATCCTGGTTCGCCACTCAAATCGAATTCCCGATAACGTTCGTCGTGGATATGGGACAGCGGCAGGTGTTCACGAAGTTCCGGATCAGCGATTACTCGACCCACCAGGGTAACTACCGGGATTATGAGATCTACACGGCCGAAGAGTATAGCGGTGCAAGCACCCAGTGGAATCTGGTAGCCAGCGGTAAGCGTGATTTCAACTGGACAGGTGTGCCGACGCCCTATGACTATGCAGTCCAGAAAACGATCGCAGGCCGTTACCTGAAATTCGTGATTGTCAAACCCGAATACGCCCAAACCGGAGACTATCTGTATGGCCGCGGTAAACTGGCTGACGTACAGGGTCTGGGATTCTAACGACAGATGTTGAATAATTAATCCCGTTGTGAGTTCATTCTCTTTCACAACGGGATTAATTTTAATTTTACGAATTACGACTTACCGACTACGATGCTCAAATTCCTGAAAAATATCGTTCCGTTCGCAGCGGCCGCAGGATGCCTGCTTCTCGCGGGCGGTTGTTCCCGGACTATGTACCCGCAGGGGCAGCACCGCAGAGACCTGCAAACCCCCACGGATGCCGTGTTATGTTACGGCGGCAGCCACCACCGCACCCCTTTCCTGTGGGATAAGGAGCGGCTGGCACCCTATGTCACCTATGTCGATAAAGAGGGCACAGAGCACTGGCTCTTCGACGGGTTCATCTTCCTGGAATTCCAGGACACGAACCGCCCCGACGCAGAACTCTACGCCTTCGAGACGGGGCATCTGCGTGACACGGGCGAATCGGCCGGCAAAGCGCAATGGCAGGAGCTGATCGACTATTATTTCACGGACGGCAACGGGGTCGAGGCCCTCGAAGAGGCCGTGAAGGAGGCCGCCGCGCGGTTGGGCAAAGCCCCGCAGAAGCGCAAGGTCATCATGGTACTCCCCGACCCGGTGATTCACCGGCACTATATCGACACGACGTCGAGTACGACCTATTGGGGAGCATTGGACGGGCGGCAGTTGGATTTCAGCAGGAACGAAGACCGCATAGCCGCCTGCAAATGGTATATCGACCGGGTACGGGAGCGGTTCGCCCGGGGCAACTACGAACACGTCGAGCTGGCGGGATTCTACTGGCTGCGCGAGATCGTCACCCGGCCGGTGGACACGCAGTACAGCTACCACCTGACCCGCTCGGACATCATGCTCCCGCATATCGCCGACTACCTCCACAAGCTGGATTATACGTTCAGCTGGATACCCTACTACGGCTCGCGCGGGTACGACGTATGGCAGCAGTTCGGGTTCGACCAGGTCTACCTGCAACCCAACTATTACTGGAAGCCGCAGAACGACATGGATGAGGTTTGCAGACAGATCGACAGCCTGGGCATCGGCATGGAAATAGAGTTCGAACCCACGCTGCTCGACGCACGCGAAGGCAGCGGAACATTCCGTGCGCGGCTGCGCGATTACATCGACTACGCCAAACGACGCAACATCTACGGCAAACGGCCGTTCGCATATTACCATGGCACCAACGGGTTCTACGACCTCCACGCTTCGGACGACGAGGCCGACCGGGAGTTGTTCGACGAACTTTGCCAGTTCATCATAAACAATCCGTTACGGGCACAACGACCGACAACGGACAGGAAATAACCCATAAACGGATATATTGACCCCGGACGGAAGAGACTGCTCCGGGGTCGGATAAAAACGACAAGACATGACTCGCAGACTTTTTACAGTAGCAATTGCAGTGGTAACAGCCTTGGTTTTCACGCTCCCGACCGGCACCGCAGGCCCGAAGGACAAGCTGTACCCGTGGGAGAGGAAACACAAGAGTCCGGCGACCACGACCGATGCCGTATTATGCTACGGTGCCAGCCATCACCGCAATCCCTTCCTGTGGGACAAGGGGCGCTTCGCCCCCTATGTCACCTACGTCGACCCCGACGGGAAGGAACAATGGCTATTCGACGGCTTCATCTTCCTGGAATCGCAGGATGTCGACCGCCCCGACAGCGGCGCCTACTCGTATATGACGGGCGTGCTGCGCGATGCGGGCGTATCGGCCGGCAAGGAGCAATGGCAGGAGCTGATCGACTACTATTTCACAAAGGGCAACTGTGCCGACGCCCTGGAACAGGCCGTCAAGGAGGCCACCGCCCGGTTGGGCAAAGCGCCCTGCAAACGCCGCGTGATCATAATGATCCCCGATCCGATCATCCACCGCCACTACATCGACACGACCACCACGACCACCTACTGGGGAGAACTCGGCGGGCGCCGGTTGGATTTCAACAGCAACGAAGACCGCGTAGCGGCCTGCAGGTGGTACATCGACCAGGTGCGGGCACGGTTCGCCCAGGGCGATTACAAATACATCGACCTGGCCGGGTTCTACTGGATCCGCGAGATCGCCGCCCAGCCGCACGACACGGAGTACAGCTACCACCTGACCCGTTCGGACATCCTGCTCCCCGAGATCGCCGACTACCTCCACCGGCTCAACTACACGTTCAGCTGGATTCCGTTCTACGACGCCCGCGGCCATGACGACTGGCGCAAATTCGGCTTCGACCAGGTCTACATGCAGCCCAACCACTACTGGAAGCCGGAAAACGACCTGGATTCCGCCTGCATGAAGATCAACCGTGCCGGGACGAGCATCGAGTTCGAATTCGAGGCTTCGATCCTCAGCGCGGATCCGCACAGCGACATATACCGGGCACGGATGCGCAAATACATGGAATACGCAAAGAAACACGGCATCTACGGCACCCGCCCGCTGGCCTATTACCAGGGGAGTAATGCCCTCTACGACCTCTCGGTCTCCACGGACGAAACGGACAGGGAGTTCTTCCACGAATTCTGCAGTTTCGTCGTAAACAACCCGGTACGGACGCAACACTCCGGAAAGGGAAACAAATAAAAAAAAACTGACATCCCATGACGAACTACCGAATCATTTTCACGCTTCTCTGCTGCCTGTCGTTCATCGGCTGCGGAGACGGGGACGACGAGCCCTCCGGGGGCCCGAAACCGGCCCTGAGCATGACGATCGCATCGTCGGGCGCCAACTCGGTGACGCTGAACATGAAGCGCACGAACGCCACGTCCGTCAAAATCATATACAAGGCCACAGGGGTCATTACGTCCGAAACGGCGCAGAGCGTCGCCCAGAACGGCACGCAATACACCGGGACGACGGTCGAGATCGACGGCCTGGCGGCGCAGACGACCTACACGGTCTTCGCCGTGGCCTGCAACGACTCGGGCGAATACAGCCAGATGCAGTATGTCCGGTTCACCACCGACGCCCCCGGCCCGCAGATGTACCCGTGGGAACAAAGCCGCAACGGGATACTCTCCTATACGGACATGGTGCTGTGCTATGGCGGCAGCCACCACCGCACCCCGTACCGCTGGGACAAGGAGCGTTTCGCCCCGAGCGTGAGCTACGTGGACGAACAGGGCAAGGAACATTGGCTGTTCGACAGCTTCCTGTTCATCGAATTCCAGGACAGCAGCCGTCCCGACGGCGGTTATTACGCCTACATGGTTGGGCTGATGAAGGACTACGGGTTCTCGGCCGGAAAGACGCAATGGAAAGAGCTGATCGACTATTGGTTCGCCGGCGGCAGCGGCATGGATGCCCTCGAAGGAGCCGTGAAGGACGCTTCGGCACGCCTGGGCGCACCCCCGTCCAAACGCAAGGTCATCATGGTACTTCCCGACCCGATCATCTACAAGGTTTACGACGGCAAGGGCAACGGCAAGGGCGACCCCGGCTCCACGGTTTACTGGGGCGAGCTGAACGGCCGCAAAATGGACTTTTCGACGGCCGAAGACCGCATCGCGGCCTACAAGTGGTATGTCGACGAGGTACGCAGGCGTTTCGACCTGAGTAACTACCAGTATATCGACCTGGCGGGGTTCTACATCATCTCCGAGGAACTCGTCACGCCGGGCGACGGCTGGAACCACGAACTGAAGAAATCGGACGAGATCATCCCTCCGCTCGCGGAATACCTGCATGCGATCAACCAATCCCTGAACTGGATCCCGTACAACCGCGCCGCAGGGTATAAGAAATGGAAGCAGCTGGGCGTAGACTACGCCTATATGCAGCCCAACTATTTCTGGGAGGGACAGAAACCGCTGTCGCAGTTCTTCTCCGACGTCAAGGCCAACGGCCTGGGCATGGAATTCGAATTCGACGAGGCGCTCCTCGAGGGCAATGCCGACTGCGACACCTACAAGAAGCGTTTCCGCGAATACATGTCCGGAGCCAGGCTGAACAATGTCTACGGCACAAAGCCGCTGAGCTACTACCACGGCACCAACGCCTTATACGACCTGTCGAAATCGACGGCAGCCAAAGACAGGGAGTTCTACCACGAATTCTGCCGTTTCGTACTCGACAACCCGATGCGCAAATAACGATTAACGACCCGTAAACAGATGAAAAAACTCAAGACCTTCGCATTTTGCACCCTCTTAGCGGCATTGGCCGCAAACCATACGCCCGCCACAGCGGCGAACGGCCCCACGGGCGACGCGGCCCCGGCAACCCGCAATTCCGAACCGAAAATGTACGCCTGGGAACAGGAACGCGACGCGATACCGTCCTATACCGACCTGGTATTGTGCTACGGTGGCAGCCACCACCGCACCCCGTACCGCTGGGACAAGAAGCGTTTCACCCCGTTCGTGACCTATGTGGACGAAGAGGGCAGGGAGCACTGGCTCTTCGACGGGTTCCTCTTCCTCGAATTCCAGGACAGCAGCCGCCCCGACGGGGGTAAATACGCCTACATGGTAGGCGTGCTGCGGGGCCAGGGCATTTCGGCCGGCAAGCAGCAGTGGAAGGAGCTGATCGACTACTGGTTCGACGGTGACAACGGCGTGAACGCCCTCGAAGCGGCCGTAAAGGAGGCTTCACAGCGGCTGGGCACGCCCCCGGCCAAGCGCAAGGTCGTCATGGTAATGCCCGACCCGATCATCTACCGGAAATACGACGACACGAAGGAGTCGACAACCTACTGGGGTTCGCTCGACGGGCGGCGGATGGATTTCGCCAAGGGTGCCGACCGCGTTGCGGCCTGCAAATGGTATATCGACCAGGTGCGCAGGCGCTTCGACGAGGGGAATTACCAGTATGTCGAACTGGCGGGGTTCTACCCCATCTCCGAGGAGATCGTAACGCCGGGCGACGGCTACTGCCACGAACTGAAAAAGTCGGAAGAGGTCATCCCCCAGGTTGCGGAATACCTGCATTCGATCAACCAGAGTTTCTGCTGGATACCCTACAACCGTGCCGCAGGCTACACCAAATGGAAGGAGATGGGCATCGACTACGCCTATATGCAGCCCAACCACTATTGGGACGACAAGGGCGCAAGGCCACTGTCACGCTATTTCTCCGACATCAAGGCGCACGACCTGGCGATGGAATTCGAATTCGACGAGAACATCCTCGAGGGGGAGCAGAACTCCGACGTCTACAAAAAAAGGTTCCGCGAGTATATGGAAGGAGCGAAAAAACACGGCGTATACGGAAGCAAGCCGCTGAGCTATTACCACGGCACCAACCGTTTTTACGATCTGTGGGCATCGACGGCCGCAAAGGACAAAGAACTGTTCCATGAATTCTGCCGGTTCGTGATCGGCAACCCGCTGCGGCAACAGCCCGCCGCGTCCGGCAAACCCGCCGCCGAGCAGGGCTACCGGACGACCGGAATTCAGGATTTGGCTCTGATCTACCAGGGCGGCAGCCACCGGCTGGACTGGACGGTCGATGAATTCCGTCCCTATGTCGTACACCGGTTTGCCGACGGCTCGAAAGACTGGCTCTTCGACGGCTTCCTGTTCCTCGAGTTCAAGGACGGCTCGGGACGCAACTACACCGTGGGCTACGAGAAACTCAACGCCCGCAGGACAGAATGGGAGTGGCTGCTGGATCGGATTTTCGAGCAGGGCAAGTCGCTTTCGGCGCTCGACCGTTGCATCGGACAGGAGATAAAAGAGCTCGGAAAGCCCGCCTTCAGGCATCAAATCGTACTGGGGCTTCCCGAAGCGATCCGCGGCCAGAAGGACTGGGGCAAGCTCGACGGCCGGGAGATGGATTTCTCGAAAGAGGAGGATCAGATCGCCGCGACCAAATGGTACATCGGGGAGCTGGTCGAACGTTTCAAGGCCGCCAAATACAAGCACCTGGAACTCTCGGGCTTCTACTGGGTCGCCGAGGACACCCACCACTGCGCGGAGCTCACCATTCCGCTGAGCGAATACATCCACTCCGAAGGCAAGCTTTTCTACTGGATTCCCTACTGGCAGGCCAAAGGCCATGAGGAGTGGAAACGCCTGGGCTTCGACGTGGCTTACCAGCAGCCCAACCACTTCTTCAACCACTCGATCCCCGACAGCCGCCTCGACGAGGCCTGCGCCACGGCCCGCCGCCACGGGATGGCCATGGAGTTCGAATTCGACGAGAAGGCCACGGCGGCGATCCCCAACTCGTCGCACGACCGGATGGCGGCCTATATCAACCACTTCGAAAAGAACGACGTCTTCAACTCTTCGGCCGTCGCCTACTACTGCGGGAACCGCGGCGTACTGACCCTCAACGAGTCGGACAACCCGAAAGACAAGGCCCTGATGGATCGCCTGGCCCGGATCATCCAGGCACGCCGCTACCTGAAATACGGCATCCCGATGAAGAACAAGACCCGCGTGGTCGCACACCGGGGCTTCTGGCACACCGACGGCTCGGCACAGAATTCGATCGCCTCGCTCCTCAAGGCCGACCAGCTGGGCGTGTACGGCGTGGAATTCGACGTATGGATGGCCTCGGACGGCGTTCCGGTGCTCAACCACGACGGCTGGCACGACGGATACGAGGTACAGAGCACCCCTTCGACCGTGCTGACGACGCTCAAGCTCGAAAACGGGGAGCCGATGCCCACGCTGGCGCAATACCTCGAGGCCGCCAAGGATACGAAGGTACACCTCGTTCTGGAACTCAAGCCCCACGCCACACCCGAGGCGGAAACCGCAGCGGCCGAGGCCGTGGTGAAGATGGTCGGCCGGTACGGGCTTTCGAAACGCGTGACCTACATCTCGTTCTCGCTCCACATAATGAAAGAGCTGGCACGGCTGGCTCCCGCAAAGACGCAGCTGATGTACCTGGGAGGCGGCACGTTGCCCAAAGACCTGAAGGCGATGGGGCTGACGGGCTGCGATTTCAACTACGGCGTATACCTGAACAACCCGACGTGGCTCAACGACATCAAGGCGTTGAAGATGGCCTCGAACGTATGGACGGTAAACAACCCGGCCGACATGATGTGGGCCATCGAAAACCGGGTCGACTACATCACCACAGACCGTCCCGACCTCTTCCTGAAGCTCACCCGCAAGTAAGCGGGCCGGGCATCGGATACCCCGGTATACAGGCGATGCACCCGGGACGCGCCCGGATGCATCGCTTCCCTACAAAAACGCAACGATGAAACATTTGAAAATCTTGGCCTGCCTGCTGTTGCTGGGCAGCATGGCGCCCACAACGGCGCTCTGTACCGGCAAGGATGCCTCCAAACGCGGCAAGAAAAAAGGATGCGACCGCCCCTATTCCGAAGCGATGTATGTCAAACGCCAGGGCGGCGACCTCTATATTTCGGCCAAGCTGGACGAACGGACGGATATCACCTATTGGTTCAGGCGGTGCATGTTCAACGAGCTCTACACGTTCTACCGCGTAGGCATCACGCGCAACAGGACGGCGCTTCCCACCACGCAGCCCGAGGCCGAACCCGCCGTCCTGCTCAACTCGACGTACAGCGACAACATCGGGCCTTTCGCCATCCCCGGATGCGGGTGGTGCGGGGGCAACCACAAATACAGGGAACGCACGGCGCGCACGGCACGCAGCGAGGGTTACACCCTGCTGGCCGACGGCAACCGCATCGAGGGCGACACGACACTATGGGCAAATCGGGTGACGGTCGAGGCCGAAAACGTAATCCTCGACCCGACACGCCCCTACCGGAACGCCGCGGGCGGCGACGAACTGCGCGACACCCTGTGCCGGGAATCGGTGACATACACTGTCCGCCGCAACAACATCGAGGTCGCGGCCTCACACCGGTTCTGCAACGCCGCGCCCGTAACCATCGCCATCTATTACGGGATGCAGTCGATGTTCGAAGGCGAGACGCACGTACTCACCCCGGGCGGGGCCTACACGGACTGGACGGAAGTGGCGAAGGCATCGACGTTCACCAAACAGGAGCACCCCCTTTTCCGGCGCTACGTCGAAAAGAACAGACAGGGGTACCAATCGACCTGGCTGCTGCCCGACGGGCTGGGAGACCACGCGCTGCTGGACGGGCAGGACGACATCTTCATCTATGCGCCCTACGGCAAGAGCTACCACAAGCTCATCGGGAACAAACGGATGGAGAACGGCGACAAGACCTGCTGGCGGGGTGTCTACACCTGGTTCGAGACGCCCGTCGCCGACGATGCCGACCTGTTGTGCTACGAAGGCAGCGCCGGGGGACATACGGCCGTTTTCATCGACTGCAAGCGGGCTTGCAAGAGGACGCTGGCACTGCCCGGATACCTCGACCTGCGGCATTTCGGAACGGCCGAACAGAACGGCGGCATCCGCATTTCGACCGCCGGACGGAATAAACTGAAGATAAAGGCCGGCGCACCGGGCAGCTGTGTATTGCTGCTCCGGGAATAAGGTCACGGGGGCAAAATAACGGAAGGCCGCTGCGATCTGCCTGCAAGAATAAGAGGGCCGGGGAAATAAGCATTCCCCGGCCCTCTTATAATTCTGCCCCTGCCTGCTATTAACGCCGCCGATACCGTTTCGGATTCTTCAGCACCGCGTCGACGACGGGCGGCAGGATCTGCTCCATCACGTCGTACCCCGCGGCCGTGGGATGGACTTCGTCGTAGGTATAGGCCGCTACCATACCTCCGTCCGGTTCGGACATCGCCGCGTGGTAATCCACAAAGGGGATATTCTCCCTGCGGGCATACTCGCGGATCATGGCGTTCAGCTCGATGATCCGGGGCGCGGGTTCAAGCTCCTTGCGCCAGCCGAATTCACGCGCGGGCAACAACGAGCACAGCACGGGGGCGATGCCGTTGGCACGTGCCAGCTCGACCATCGACACGAGGTTGCCCAGGATATGCGGCAGCGATATGTAACCGGTATTTTGCGCTATGTCGTTCGTCCCGCCGCAGATGACGACCACCTGCGGGTGCAAGTCCAGCACGTCGGCCCGGAAGCGTACGAGCATCTGCGAGGTGGTCTGCCCGCTGATGCCGCGGCTCACATAACCGTGTGCCGTAAAAAAGTCGGGATGCGTCTTGATCCACAGTTCGGTGATCGAGTTGCCCATGAGGACGACCTTCGGATTGCGCACCTGGCCGTTGGCCTGCTCGAAACGGCCGAAGTTCGCCCAGTCCTGGGTTTGCGCAGCAGCGCAGAGGAAACCCGCAAGGGCAAGGGCGGTAAAAAACAGTTTTTTCATCGTTTCAGTAGCTATTGAATGACCTCCATCGGCATCTCCCACCCCATGATCGTCGAGATGTAGGGGATGACCGCAGCGGCGAACTTCCGGTGTCCGCGGTGGTTGGGATGGTACCCGGCCCCCAGGTCGCCGTCCTGGTTGGTGATGCCCGTAAAATGCATGACGCAATGCAGGTCGTCGTCCTCCAGGCCGGCCATGACGGACTGCATATAGGGATAGAACGCCTCCGCACCGTCGGGGATGACGTAAAGGATCGGCACGGAGCCGTAATGTTCGCGCAGGGCGCCGTAAAGCTCGCGGAAAGCCTTGCCGAAGGCGGCCTCGGAGGGTGTAATGCCCGTGCTGCAATCGTTCGTGCCCAGTTTTATCACCACGATGTCGGGCTTGTAGCCCCGGAAATCCCACCGCGGCGAGGCGGTCATGTCGAATGTCCGCAGGATGCGCTGGCGCATAGTCAGGTCGGAGGTTTCCTTTTCATCGGCCCAGTTACGGACGATCCCCTGCCCCGAATGGGCCGTGAGCACGTAATCGGCATCGAAACAGCGCGCCACGATGCAGCCCCATGCCAGGTCGCAGTTCTCGGTCTCGGGGGTGAAAGGCTCCGAGACGGTTTTCCCCTCGGTACCGTAGCCGCACGTGTGCGAGTCGCCGATAAACTCGATCAGCCGCGACGGGGCGGGCGGCAGGTCGAGCAGAGCACCGTCGGCCTCGATGCCGTAGAGCGTCGTGCGCCCCTGCTCGGCTTCGGTGCGTTTCTGCACCGTCACGGTGTGCGGCCCCGGCGCAAGCCCTTCGGCGAGGGGTACGCACGACGAGGCTCCCTCAACGGTCGCCTTACCGCACAGGCGCCCGTCGACGAATACGTTGTAGTAGTTACGCCCGGTATCCGCAGCACGCATCGCGCAGCGGCTGCCGTCGAAACGGAACGTGAAATGACAGCCGCTCCAGTCGGAAGACAGGCCGGCCGCGCCCCGTTTTCATCGACAT